>OJDO01000230.1_pt1 | contig 16269 bp, 20 predicted proteins | sample 1592801 | NCBI WGS metagenome assembly OJDO01 (sample SAMN05416793, study PRJEB24817) | seawater metagenome | isolation source: Sea water | place: Canada:Atlantic | collected 2013-11 | reverse complement strand
ATATATATGAAGTTATTGTTATGTAGAGAACGGGTTTGTCTCCGTAACGGTCTGCAATTAAGCCCCATAATAAAGTTGCTGGAAATGCTACAAATTGGACTAATATTAAAGCAGGAATTACATCAGTTGCCTTAAGGCCAACGTTGAGAGCAAAATCAGCTGCCAAATAAATTACAGTATGAGCTCCATCAATAAATAAAAAGAAGGCTAGTAAGAATATGGATGCATTTTTATACTTTGATATTGATTTAATAGTACTAACAACATTTTTTAATGCATCTTTTAATAAAGAAGCCTTGGCATAAGGTTTAATTTTTTCTGTAAAATTTTTGTTTATTGGCAGCATGAATGCGAACCACCAAACTGAAACCATTAAAAATGATATTTTGATAGCCTCCTCAGACGAGCCTAAGCCTATTTTTTCCCAAAATAAAAACATTAGAGCGTTAATAAGGAAAAGAAATCCTCCTCCTAGATATCCCCACGCATAACCTTGATTAGAAATTATTGATAACTTATCGTGGGTAGTAATCTTGGTTAAGATTTTGTCATAGGGAATTTGACTCACTGAAAAACAGTAATTAGCAATAGCAAAAAATATCAAAGCATACAGCCATGATCCATAACCTAGTATTGATAGTAAGGAGACGAAAAATGCACCAACAATAGTAAACAGCACAAGAGATTTTTTTGTTGAGTCATTAATATCAGTAACAGCGCCGATGAGGGGAGCGGTAAATAGCACCAATGCATTGCAAATCGCTAATGCCCATGTCTTATAAACAGTTGCCTCTGTCATATCAAGATCGGCTGCCCAGTATTGAAGATAAAAAACAGGAAAGAACCCAGCAACCACTGTTGTAGCGAATGCTGAATTTCCAACATCGTAGGAAATCCAAGACTTCACTGTTTTATTAAATGTTTTTGAAGGGTTTTCCAATTGAAGGTAATACAAATTAATTTATAACTTATTCTATATTAAAAATAAGTTTGTAAATGCTTTATTTTTTGGTATATTTTTCAGAGGGAGGAGAGAATATGGATGATAATTCAACAATAAAGCAGGGTGCTTTCTTTGTATTGGCAATAGGCTTTATAGTATTTTTACTTGGTCTTGGAGCTTTTATATTTTACTAACCAGGGGGCCATGTTAAAGATCGGCCCGAGAGTAAATGCAGGTGAAGATGAAATACGCTTTGGCCTGCTTTAGCTCCATTGTTGATAACGATTCTAAAAGTATCATCAAGATCTAAGTCTTTAGCTACTTTCCTTGCTACTAACATTAAATGGCCTAAAACATCCCTGTCCTCTTCCAAGGAATCAGATAATTTGGTTATGACTTTTTTTGGAATTATTAAAAGATGAACTGGTGCTTGGGGCTGTATATCTTTTATAACAATAGATAAGTCATCTTCATAAATAATATCTGCTGGAATATCTCTATTGATAATCTTCTCAAATAACGTCTCAGACATAATAATTAAAAAGCTCTAAAAAACCTAAAGCCAATATAAAAAATTGCTGCCGTCATAAGCAAAGCTAGCAATATAATCAATAGATCTCTTAATGTTTGAAGTAGCTTGCCTTGTTTTTTTAAGCTAACTAATTGCATTAAAAGATAAATCATCGCTATAGAGCTAACAACCAATATAAAAATCTGTAACATATTAAATTCCTAAAATATTGAACCTAAACTAGTAACTAAAAAACCTAGTGCAGTACCCCAACATAAACATGCAATTACATCTGCAATATAAAATCTTACAAGCTTTAGATCAGAAATTCCAAGTAAAAATGGAACTACTGGTCTTAACGCTGGAATAAATCTTCCAAAAAGCACTGTAAAGGGACCTGTTTTGTCTAAAAATTTTTGGGCCCTAGAGATTGTTTTTTTTCTCTTAGTAAATACTTTTGATGTTAGTAATTGAGGACCGATTGTTTTTCCACAAAGAAAACTAGCCATATCACCCAAATGAGCACCAATAATTGCAAGAGGAACAATGGTAAAAATAGATAAGAACTCAGCATTAAAAATAAAAATGCATATTGAAAATAAGATAGCGCTAGAAACAATAATTCCAGAAAGAAAAAATGCTTCGATAAAGGCAAATAATAAGATTACGAGCCAAGCGTATTCAGCATTTGTATTTACATATAATTCAATTCGTTCAAACATTAAAATTACTTCAATTATTAATTGTTTATATTTTACTTTATTTATATGCTTAACTGACAATTCGCAATACCAATAAATAAGGTCAGTTATGATTGAGAAATTTAATATCCATATCAACGATAAAGATATAGTTGACTTAAGGGACCGAATAAAGAAAACACGGTGGCCAGATGAGATAAATAATAATGCCTGGTCTCATGGTACCAGCCTTAATTTTTTAAAAGATTTATCAGAGTATTGGCTTGATGAATTTAATTGGAGGCATCATGAAGACAGCCTTAATAAAGTTGGAAGCTATAAATTCACATCAAGCTCTGGATTAAAAATACATTACCTTCACTCAAAATCATACCAAGAGGGAGCTGTCCCTCTGATGATGACCCATGGGTGGCCTGGGAGTATTCAAGAATTTTTAAAAATAATTCCTTTACTCAGAGAGCAATCAAAAGTACCTTTGGATATTATCTGCCCTTCACTTCCAGGTTTTGGGTTCTCAGACAAACCTACGGAAATAGGGATGGATTCAGAGAATATAGCAAAAATTCAGCATGAGTTGATGACTGCCCTTGGGTATAAAAAATATGTTGTTCAAGGTGGAGACTGGGGCTCTACAGTTAGTAAGTGGATGGCTGAACTCTTCCCAGAAAACTGCATAGGCATTCATCTAAATCTCGTCATCGCATTCCCGCCATCTGGGGATAACCCTATGGAGGGAGTAACGGCTGAAGAATTAAAAATGCTAGAAAATTATGAAAAATATAAGTCACAGGGGTTTGGCTACTTTGAAATTCAAAAAACAAAACCACAAACCATAGGATACGGATTAAACGACTCTCCCATAGGCTTAGCTGCTTGGATATCTGAAAAGTTTTATGGATGGTTTGAAGGTAGTGATAATAAGCTTGTTGTTAGTAACGATGAAGTCCTAAGTATTATATCTTTATATTGGTTTACTCAATCTATTACGTCCTCTGCAAGACTGTATAAAGAAAATGGTGACTTTGGATTTTCTTTTAATGGCATATCTCAACCAATGGCAGGGGCTATTTTCAAGAAAGATATTATGCTACCGCCGAGAGCCTGGGCTGAGAATATCTATAATATTGTTCAATGGAATGAGTATGATGGTGGGCATTTTGCCGCTTTAGAGAAGCCAGAAATACTTGCAAAAGATATCTGTGATTTTATAGAAAAACTAGAGACCTAGTTCAGCCACCAAGTCTTTTAGTGAAAGATATTTAAAGTTCTCTTTGCTAATTTCTTCTTCGCCTGTATTGTGTCCATCTTGAACAACAATCATTCCACTGGGAAAATCTTCATTAAGATAGGTGTTGATAATATCGATGCCATCGGTATCGCTTACTGCATCAAAAGAACCATTAGCATTAACTGAAAATTTATCTATAAAGCTATAAGGTGCATTTCTATCATAAATATTAAAAGTACTACTTCCTTGTGAAGAAGCAATTAAATATCCGTTCTTATTATCGGTATTTAGAATTGCTAGACCCTCTGGATCACCAATTATATTTCCCTCTCTAGTATCTATAACTGCAGGGTTATTAAATCTAAGTTCATTAGTAATTTTATATGCTCTTATAACGCCTCTATCATTTTCTTCAGAGATAAATAAAGTTCTATTCTCATCATCATAGACGCAACCCTCTGACTCATAAGCGTCTCCATTATTAAAAGTATGTATAAGGGCCAGCTCATCATCGGCATATTGCCAAACCTGAACCCTTGATCCCTTGGCCTCAGTAACAAAAGCAATAAGACCCAAGTATTTGTCATAGCCAGCGCAAACTCCATATGAAAGGAAGTTTGTTAGAACAGAAATATGTGGCTTTTCTGATAAACTAAAATCTTTTTTTAATGATCCTTGATGTATCTCTTCATTAGCGTAAACCCATAAATCAAGGGTATTTTTTGTTCCATTAGATCCAAAAATAAAGGTTTTATAGTTATTCTTATCTATATTCAAAGACCTTAGATCGATATTATTAACTCTTCCGGATTCTGAAAAACCTATAATATTTCCTTTAAGGTTATAGGTGTATATTCCTCTGTACTTGTCTGTTCCAAAAACCAAAGAAAGCTTCGAATCTTCTTTATCAAACCATATAGCAGGATCATCAGCATTCCCATCAAGAGGAACTTGAGGTGTCTCAGCTATTGGAAAAATATATTTAACATCATTAGCAAAAGCAGAACTAAAAAAAGATATTAAGGTAACTGGAAGTATTAATAGGCGTATAAACATTAATAGGAATAGTTTATTTAAGGTTAAACCTATTATAAGTAGGAATAATAATTTTGTGTTATTTTTATAATAACTATAGTTTTTTACTATAGTTAATTTACTTTTCTAAACATTTGTCCATAATTAATGAATGGAGCATTTAGCAAAACAAAATAGAAGTAGGGAAAGAATTAATACTATCCTTGATACAGCCGATAAAATTTTATTGGAGCATGGAGTTGAAGAAATAACAGTAGCAAATATAGCTAAATATTCCGGGTTAAAAAGAACATCTACTTATAAATTCTTTCCAACTCCTGATTCGCTAAAAGCTATGATGATATCAAGATACCTTGATGCATGCCTAAAAGACGTTAAGGAAAACTCATCTAATATATCAACAGATCAACCATCAATTATTGTAATGAGATGTGTTGAGATGCTCTATAACTTTTTTAAGAACTCAAAAGGAGCTCAGATACTTATACTTTCTAACAGCCTAGTTACTCCTGTACCCTCTTCATCTCTTCATGAGCTATCATCCGAAATCCAATCAATTGTTGAGGTAAATATAAAGCTACCTGAGATGTTTAATAAAGATGGTGTCTTTAGGGTATTTACTCAAATAATTCTATCAATACTTGCTCTAAACACAAAGGAAAGCGGAGAGCTTAATGAAGTTGGAAAAATTGAAGCCCATAGAGCAGCGCATGCATATCTTTTAAACTGGATTAATCAGAGCAATCAAGGTGTAAGTTCGTAGTAAATAGACTTTTTTTGGCTAACTTTAATGTTTATAAGTGAGGCTAGATTATTTAATTTTTCTTATACGCCAAATATAAACCTTAACAATACATAGAAAAGAACTGTAAATGTTGCGCCTGCTGGAATTGTCACAATCCATGAAAGTACAATTCTACCAATTGATTTAAGATCTAAATGCTCTACCCCTTTAGCTAAACCAACGCCTATAACGGCCCCTACTAAGGTATGAGTAGTGGAAATTGGAAAGCCAATATAAGTAGCGGCAACAACCGTAGAAGCTGCAGCCATTTCAGCTGAAAAACCTAGACTTGGAGTAAGTTGAGTAATTTTACTTCCAACTGTTTTAATTACTCGTCCGCCCAACATAGCCAAACCAAATACTATTCCAATACCACCCAATAGTAGCACCCAAGAATTAACTGCAGCCTTAGATCCTATTTGCCCTTCAGTAGCAACACTGATGATTGCAGATACAGGACCGATGGCATTAGCAACATCGTTTGACCCATGAGCAAAGGCCATTGCAGATGCTGTTACAAGCATAAGAATAGCAAATGCAGATTCAACACCATGTTGTCTAATTTTTTCTTTGTTTACATTTAGCAAGATAGAAGTAACTATTGCAACCAGGATACCAAAACCACCAGTGACCATGAGCACTTCCATATCACTCAAAGGTAAGCCAACATGTTTCAATCCTTTTCTTGCTGTAACAAGAGCAATAATAACGGCTACAAAAAAACCATAGATAGGTATAAGTGATACAGCTGCTTGGGCAGGATCTTTTCGGTCAAGGATAAACTTTTTTGCACTCAAAAATATAAAGAATGACATCGTTCCAGCGACAGCAGGAGATACAACCCAACTGGCTGCAATAGTTCCAACTTTACCCCAAGACACTGCTTGAAAGCCCATTGAAATAATAACGAACCCGACTATGGAGCCAACTATTGAGTGAGTTGTTGATACAGGCCATCCTTTGTTGCTTGCTATAAACAACCATGTTCCAGCAGCAAGAAGAGCTGAGAGCATTCCGATAATAAATATATCTTCATTGCCATTATAAAGATTGGGGTCAACAATTCCCTTTCTAATGGTAGATGTAACTTCACCCCCAGCAAGATATGCCCCGAGAAACTCAAATATGGCTGCAATGAAAACAGCTTGTTTTAAGGTAATGGCCTTGCTTCCTACAGATGTACCCATTGCATTAGCAACATCATTCGCACCTATTCCAAATGCCATGAAAAAGCCTGCAAATGCAGCTATAATAAGAATTAAAGTTGGGTCTAGGAATAGTGTGTCCATAATTATTTACGTTATATATTTTATATAGACAGATTAAAGCTTTAGCCTGTGACATTTATGTGAACAAACTCATACTTTTTAGTGAATTTATAGTGAACAAAAAATAAACTTTAATATTTATACTTTATGTTAATAACGTTAGATCAAACTGAATACAAAAGACTAGATGTTAAATCCTATGCATTAGAAAAGAGACGTCTTCAAATAGAGCTATTAAAACTACAAGAAGATGTTATAAAAAATAATAGGAAGATATGTATTGTTTTTGAAGGCAGAGATACGGCTGGAAAAAGCTCAGCAATTAAGTTCTTTTCTGAGTATCTTCGCCCCAATAACTTCAATTACGTTCAGTTAGGTATACCTTCAAAGTGGGAATCATCACATTGGTTTCAAAGATGGGCAAAAGTACTCCCAAAAGTTGGTGAAATATCATTTCTAGATAGATCTTGGTATACAAGGGCTATAACAGAGCCCATTATGGGTTATTGCACTGAAAATCAGTATAGAATGTTTATGAAAAGAGTGACTGATTGGGAGGATAATCATATAGAAGAAGGAGTAGAGCTTACTAAATTTTACTTTTCACTATCTAGAGACCAGCAAGCCAGAAGGATGAATGCTAGAAAAAACTCTCAACTTAAGTATTGGAAGTTGTCAAAAAATGATGAAAAAATTGTTACTAAATGGGATGCTTTCACACTTTATAAGAAGCAAATGTTTGATAAAACAGCGTCTGAAAAATCTCCATGGGTTTCAATTAACTCTAATAACAAAATGATAGGAAGACTCGCAGCTTTAAGATATCTATTAAATAAAACTGAATATGAAAATAAAAAAATTCTTAGACCTCCCAAATGGTCAAATGGATTATCAAACTATGGGGCAACTATAGAGGGTGTTAAGTTTGATAACCTTTCATATGAACAGTTTATGATTATCACAAAATATAGCGACGACACTTAATGAAAATAGCATCTATTGATATAGGGACAAATGCCATCAAATCAAAAGTGTTTGAGACTACGCCTACTTCTATAGAGTTTTTGGAGGGGGTAAGATCGCCCATAAGACTGGGATCTGATGTTTTTCAAAATGGATCACTTTCGATAGAAAAACTTGATGAGCTGGCAAAGACATTAAAGAAATATCAAAAAAACTTTTTACTGAATAAGATAAAAATGTATGAGATTGTTGCAACTAGTGCATTTAGAGATACCGAAAATTCTGAAAAGGCTCGAAGATATATTGAGAATAAAATTGAGCACCCTATCAGAATAATTTCTGGCCTAGAGGAAGCGCAACTTATAAGACTTCATCCAAAAGCGCAATCGGGATCGAATAAGGTTTATGTAGATGTTGGTGGAGGAAGTACAGAGATATATATTTATGAAAAAGGCGAGCATATAATTCAATCATTTCAACTTGGTGCTGTTAGAGGAATGCTTGAAAAAGAAGATCCTGAGGAATGGAAAAGATTAGAAAAATGGCTTAAGAGACAATCTAAAATTGATAACCTCGTTGGGCTTGGGGGTAATATTAGATCTTTCCTAAATATTAACAACACAAAAAAAATGAGCAGCATAAATTTTATAGAGAGATCAAACAATCTCAGCAATCAAAAAATTGAAGACAAAATTGCTAATTACAAGCTAGGAAATGACAGAGCTGATGTTATAGACCACGCTTTAAAAATATATCTTAAGATTATCTCCGGCCTAGGTATAAAGAGTATTAAAGCTACTAAATGGGGAGTGTCTGACTCAATAGCGGTTAAGACTTTTCACGAGCTTTACTCAAAAAAAATCTCTATTTATAAAAACTAATAGAAAATAAGCTCAAACACCATGATCTCTTCAGTTTGAGTATATGTAATTTCCTTAAGCTTCATCTTGGTATTATTAGCAATATTTTCTGAAAAATTAACACCGTCTTTTAAGTTAGATGTTTTGAACTTAACCAATGTTAATAAGTCAGCTTTGGCTAATTCAATTTCAGAGATTGATTTACCTAACCCGCTTTTATTAAGAAGTGCATAAATAGCATCTTTTGTTAAATCTTCAAAAATAATTGCCCGCTCTAGAATTAATGCTTTGGAGTAAACATACTCATAATTAGACTTTGCTTTATTTAGATTTTTAACAGAAATGGAGTGCTTAGTTACATAAGAACTAATTCCTAAAATTATAACTACAGCAAAGACAAGAAGAAAAAGAATGGATAATAAAGCCCTTTCTCGCTTTTGAAGATTGTTAATAAAATTATTCATTTGTTAGCCTTAATTCTATTACCCCGGAGACGAGGCCATTAATAGAAGCAATATCCTTGTCTATTATAGATATATTAAATTTAGATGAGGCGCTTTGAATTAATCCAAATTGAATTTCTGGCATAGATTCAATGGTAATAGATGCAACAGATGTTTCCAGATTAATTGATGACCTTGTAAGATAGTTAGAGGCAAGCTTATAAATAATATCAAGATTAGGAAGCTTTATATTTTCAGCCCTGCGGCTTGGAATACCCTTAACCAACTGATCAATCTGAGCTCTAGGGGCAACAACTTTTTTAATATCTTTATTGATTGATTTAAAAATATTATATGTAGCAGAGGTATAAATTAATGCATCTGAATTATTTTTATATATTAGAAAACTTGGTGCCGAGAACAGGATAATAAAAGAGGCTATACAAACTGCAACTTGTAATTTTGAGAAGCTAAGTTTATTTTTTATTAACTCAAATGATATTTGTTGCTTAAATAAGTTGGGAAGATTTTTTAAATCTACGTTTAAAAAGGAAGAAAAAGAGAAATTTTCAAAAGAGGTAGATTTTTTAAACCTGTTAGTTAATATTTTATTAGAAGCGAAAATAGTTGGTTCGAAGTCTGGTTTATTGTTAATAACGATATCTAAGTATTGATCTAAGAAATATTCATCAATGCCAAAACCTGTCCCGTCCAAATAGTGAAATAGTATCTTTGTGTTTAATTGAGTAATGCTATCTGAACCATTAACGGGATTTGCAAGATACTCAGGAATTAAGAATATAGATGCATTTATAGGGCTTAAAGAAGTATTAATATCACCTAGAGTTTTTTTATCTATAACAAAAACATTTTTATCATGGAACACATACTCGTTATCTGAAACTTGTCCAACGAGTTTTGAGTCTATTTCAGAAATAAAATTAGCAAGGTTGATATGAGAAGAAAGATCTTTATTTTGAATAAACTTATATGAAGTTACTAGACTTGAAGGTAACAAAAAGATTAAATCATCGTATTCTGATAAGCCCGAAATACCTTTTATTCCCTTTACTGAAACAACTACCTCATCACCTTCATTAAAGTTATATAGATTGATGAATTCAAAAGAATCATCCTGAACGTGTGCAATATATAAACTCATTTAAATTCCATTATAAATTCTTGAAAAAATATAGCTATTATTATTGTCATAATAAATACGGCTAATAGATTCTGAGTTGTAGTCTTCAAATTCAATTCTTGTAATTAAATTAAAGGAATTTGTTGAAAATTTTATAGCGCCATTTTGAACATCAAGCTCATAAGAGGGAAATAACTTAGATAGCTCGCCAAGGTTCTTTACGCCCTCTTCCGGAAGATTAGCAATAATATATTCTGAATCACTAAGGGTTAAATCTAAGAATAAAGAGCTAAATAAGTATGCATGTTTTATGTCTAAGCTATTTATATTAATAGAAAAATCCTTGCTTTCTGGATGGGTACAAAAATTATCATCAAATATATTCCATCCTATTAATCTAATTGCAGGAAGGCTTTTAAGCTCTTCAAGTGAATAGAAAAGTCTTTTCCCAGTATATTCCTTGGGAGTATTAAGAGGGCCAGAATAATAATAATCCTCTAATCCGAAAGCTCTAGGGTCTGAATCCAAATCAATCCAATCTATTATTTGGTCTACTGCCTCGTCAACGAGACTATTATCAACTCTTTTTAATTCCATCAACCTCTTGAATGCTTTGATTGTTTTTTTATTTGGGATAAAGTTTGCATCTGTTTTTTGTACCATTGCATTTATATTAAAACAACTAGAGACATCATCTATGTGTCCAATAATCCTTCCTTTTTCAGTTTCAAAAATAAAATCATTCAAGTAAAGAGCACTTTTTTTATTATGAAAGGTATTGTTTAATCTGAGCTCTTCATTAATTTTACGGAGAGCTAAAGATTCTATATTTCTAAAAAGATTTAATGAGGTTGTTTGAAATTCAAGATAGGCGGCCCTTTTAAGCGAAATTAAATAATTATTACCAATTAATACAGCCACAGAAGATAACAATAAAACTATAAGAAGAACTGATATTAGGACAACGCCTTTAGTCTTGGTTTGCATATAATATATTGGGCTCTATCATCCAGTGATATTCTTTATTATTAGTTGTGAAGTCTAATTTAATTATCGTTGGAATTTTTTTAGAGGTTGCGAGGTTGATTGGCCATGAGCTATGCCATTTATTCTCATACATAAAGGAAAATCTTAGTTCAGATAAATCTATAAGAAGTTTAGACTCAATATATGCACTTTGATCGTAAGGATTCGAGGAAAAATACTGCCTTCTCACTAAAATATTCTTCTCCAAAACATATTCAACCCTTTTAATTGGGGAAACTTCATTTGATAGAGATTTAATTCTTGTACTAAATGAAATACCTTTAGAATCAATACTTCCTATTAATGATCCGTAAAGAGTATTTCCAAAAAAATCTCTAGACGATATATTTACTATCTGTCTTATATCTCGTCGTATTATGCTGGAGGATAGATTTAACTCTTTAATAGAGTTGAGCTGTCTTGTTGTGTCCCTTTCAGTGTCCAACGAAGATTGGAGGATGTTAGAGGAGATAATTGCAATTATTGAAAGTATAATTAGAGATACCAACACCTCGATAATGGTAAAACCCTTTCTATTCATTGACAATATATCCATTTATTTTGTATGAAAAGCCAGATGAGCCCTCAGATTTAACAAGTATCCTATATTCTAAGAAATCTTTTGTAATGCCGTCTGAAAAAGATTCCTCCCAAAGCCATTGTTTGCCTCCCATCTCCATAGAGCCATTTCTTATACCTGATTTTTTAGGCCTTTCAATCGTGTGAATAAGGGTTATTCGATTGTTTGCAACTTCCTTGGCAAGATAATGGTCCTCAAGTCTATAGACAGAGCCGCTAGTTGAAAGAATTGTATTATATATGGCTAATATAGACGTGCTTAAAATAACAAGAGCCACAACAACCTCTATAAGGCTGAATCCTTTTCTGCTAGTAACTAATAGCATTTACTCTAATCTCTCCATTGGAATTTATTAAAATCTCTTGCATATGATTGTTTAGATAGATATTTATCACCCCTCCCGAAATTTCTCCGGATGGATAAAAAATTAGCAGAGGGATATTTGGAGCTTGGTCGTCTAATTCCAATATAGAGCCATCGAATGATTTGAATGTTTTCCTATAACCAGAATATTTTTTCCAAACAGATGGATGAGTTTCTAGTGGCTTTTTGGAGATACTACTATTAATATCCAAGAAATAAGAAAAATCTTCTCTATTATTAGCATGCCAGCCAATAATATTTCCAGTGACGATGCTTTCTTCCATAAGATAATCAAATGTCTTTGAGAATGATGCTGCCTTATTGGAAGTAGTAGTTACAGCACTAAAATTTAAAACCACAAGTGATGTCGCAATACCAATTACGACCAAGACAACCAAAATCTCTATAAGAGTAAAACCCCTTGAAGGTTTATTGCATCCAGTTGCCAATATCTGTGTCTTCACCTGATCCACCCTCCGCACCATCTGCACCTAAGGTATATAAATCAAATTTTTTCGATTTTCTTGGAGGATTTTCATAGATATACTCATTGCCCCATGGATCTAATGGCAAGGAAGATATATATCCGTCTTCAGGATATAAGAAAGGATTTTTTAATCCTGAATGAGGAAGTACAAGAGCATCTAAGCCCTCAGATGTTGATGGATAAGAAAGCTCATTGAATTTATAAATCTCTAGAGCCTTAGATGTTTGAGCCATGTCAGCTTTAATTTTTTCTAAGTTTGCTCTTTGAAATATAGGGGCAACATTTACGACAACTATAGTTCCTAAAATTCCTAATATAACAAGAACAGCCATAAGCTCAATTAATGTAAAACCTTTTTTATTCTTATTCATAATTTATCCTAATGATAATGTGTTCATTTGCATTATAGGCACAAGTATAGCTAGAACTATAAGCATAATAAAACCACCCATAAAAATAATTACTAAAGGCTCAAGAAGTGATAAGAAAATTGCACGCTTAGATTCAATCTCATTTTTTAAGAAATGGGATACCTTCTGAAACATTTTTATTAGATTACCTGACTTGTAACCACTAGAAATAAGCTGAATAAAAATGTCCGGAAATATATTGGTTTGTTTTAGAGTATAAACAAAATCTTTTCCCTCCATAACATCGCTTTTTGCATTTAAAATTAATTGTGATAAGTACTTATTACTAAATATTTTTGAGGACTCTTCTAAAGCAACATCTAGATTTGTTCCAGACTCTAAAAGCAGAGCCATGGTGCTAGAAAACCTTTCTATTTCTGATGTAAGTATAAAATTACCGACTAATGGCAATGCAATGAGCTTTTTATGAGCATAGATGTGTTTCTGTGGATCTTTAATATATTGTTTATACAAGTAAGAAAAGCCAAAGAATATTATTATTAATATAATTGTGATTAGCACTATATTATTTGAAAGAGCTAAAAGTGCTTTTGTTAAAAATGGCAGTTCAGCTCCCGCTTTAATAAATTGGCCAATGACTTGAGGAAGTACAAATGCTAAAAGACAAATAATTACAATAACAGAAAAGCCAATTAAAATTATTGGGTAGGTTAATGCTGAAAGAACTTTCTGCTTAATAGATGCACTCTCTTCAAGATAATCTGCTAATTTGTCGAATATAGTATCTAAATTACCTGATGAATCTCCAGCAGATACTAGTGATGTATATGTATCTGAAAAAACTCCTGGATATTTTTGCATAGACAGACCAAGTCGCTTACCTTGGATAATATCTTCCCTTAGGTTATATAAAATATGAACTAAATTCTTGTTACTTGACTGATCTGCTGTTATTTTTAATGCTTCCATTATAGAGGTATTTGCCTCTAGTAAAGTTGCTAATTGCCTCGTCATAATTACGATATCTTTATTTTTAACTTTAGAAAGATTCGAAAGATTTCCCTTAGCCTCTTGGACAGTCATTGGTGTTAAGTTCAACTCTTTAATTAACTTTCTAGCGTCTCTTTCTGATTGAGCACTTAAAACACCCTTCTTCTTGATACCAGATATATCTAAAGCGGTATAACTATATGCCGGCATCTTCCTGAAGGTTTCCAACCCTAATTAATTCTTCACAAGATGTAATTCCAGAAATTAAAAGATCTCTAGATGCTTGATCAATAGATTGATTATCTTTAAATACATATTCAGAAATAGTATTCTCAGATGCATGATTGTGAATCATTTCTTTTAATTGCTTATCGACTTGGATACATTCTGCTATCGCAATTCTGCCTTGATAGCCTGTTTGTGAGCACTTATCACACCCCTTTGAACTGGCAACTTTTTGAGCTGATTCCAATTTAAATAAATTTATAGCTTCCTTGGGAGCGCTTTCATGGTACTTGCAATCTAGACAAAGTCTTCTTACAAGCCTTTGAGAAATTATAGTTCTCAAACTTGAAGCTAGAAGAAATGATTCAATACCCATATCCCTGAGCCTTGTAATTGCTGCTATTGCACTATTCGTGTGAACTGTGGATAACACCAAGTGCCCTGTTAGACTTGCCTGTATTCCAATTTGAGCCGTTTCAACATCTCTCATTTCTCCGACCATGACAACATCTGGATCCTGTCTAAGTATAGCCCTAAGCCCTTTTGCAAATGTATACCCTGTCTTAGTGTTTACCTGTGTCTGGCCTATACCTCCAAGGGTATATTCAATAGGATCTTCTACAGTCAAAATATTTTGAGAAGAGTCACTCAGATATCTTAATCCAGCATAAAGTGTTGTTGTTTTTCCTGAGCCAGTGGGACCGGTAAATAAAATAATACCCTCAGGATTTTTTAAAGATATTTTATAGTTTGTTAAGATTTTTGATGGAAGTCCAAGATCTTCAATATTGATTTGTGCTGACTGTTTATCTAAAAGCCTTAAAACGACCCTTTCGCCATAAGATGATGGAAGGGTAGAAACTCTTACATCAATGCTTTTATCTCCCAGTGACAATGAAACCCTGCCATCCTGGGGAAGTCTTCTTTCTGATATATCTAATCCTGAAATTATTTTTATTCTAGAAATTAGCACCGAGGATATTTTACTATCCTGGCTAAGTATCTCTTTTAAAATTCCGTCAACTCTAAACCTAACTATAAGGTTATCTTCATAAGGTTCAAAATGAATATCAGAAGCCCTGCTTTTGACTGCTTGGCTGATAATTCCATTAATTAGTTTTATTATTGGCGTGTCATTGCTTCCGCTTAAAAGATCCTCTGTAGCAGTTATACTTCCAGCAAACGTTTGCAAATCAAACTCATCAGATAACTCTTCAGAAATATCAGATGAATCGCTATTAATAGAAAAACAGCTAGTAAGAAGTTCATTAAAAGTATCTGGATCGCAAATAGTAAATATAAAGCTAGATTTTAAATATCTTTGGATTTCATGATAAAGGTCGGCGGTAATTTTATTAGGAGATAAAATCTCATAGCCATTTGAATTAAATGAGGCTATTACCTCGTTTTCTCTTACAAAGTCATAAGGAAGAATGTCAGAAACATTTTTTTTATCAGATATTTCAGACATTGTATTTTAGTCTTTGGATTCAGTTAAATCTATTAATTCGTTTGATCCACCTGTCAGGAGTTGTCGAGCTTTAATATAATTATATTTATCATCAGACAAGCTATTAGAAGAATCTGAATCAATCAATATAGTAGGTCTTAAAAAAACCATAAGATTCCTTTTAACAACTGTTGATGACGTTGACTGAAATAATCTTCCAATAATAGGAATGGAACCTAAGACTGGAACCTTGGATAAAGTCTCTTGAGTATCCTCATCTACAAGTCCTCCAAGAACTATTATTTGATTATTATCAACAAGGGCAGTAGTTTCAATCGCTCTTTTATTAGTAATTAAATCTATTCCACTTGTCATCACACCAGCAACACCTGAGACCTCAATTTTAATTTTTAAAACTACAGAACTTCCCTCATTAATTTGCGGGGTAACTTCAAGCTTTATACCAACCTCTTGTCTAGATGTTGTTCTGAATGGGTTAGCATTACTACTTCCTAAGCTTTCACCTGTTGTTATAGGTATTTCTTGGCCAATGATTGATGTGGCTAGTTCATTATCCATAGCCAAAAGAGAGGGTGTGGATAAGATATTAGAATTTGTATCTTGAGCTATGGCATTAATAATTCCAACAAAGCTATCCGACCCTGTTAAGTCTCCAAAGCCAGCAATTAGACCCTGGGTATTAAGCAGTGCAGATGTAGCTGCAGTACCAAGAGATATATCAGTAGCATCTGATACAGCCCCTATCGTGGCAAGTAAATCTGGGCCAGCTCCATTAAATCTTGTAAGCCCAATAGGCACGCCCTCAGTATCACTTCCAGTAAAAACAGTCTCTGTCTCTTATACACATCTGACGCTGCCGACGAGCGATCTAGTGTAGAT
>OJDO01000226.1_pt1 | contig 16538 bp, 18 predicted proteins | sample 1592801 | NCBI WGS metagenome assembly OJDO01 (sample SAMN05416793, study PRJEB24817) | seawater metagenome | isolation source: Sea water | place: Canada:Atlantic | collected 2013-11 | reverse complement strand
AATATACTTATTAGTAATAAGCCTATTAATTATATGTTCTATTTTAAGTTAAAGAATAATCTTGGAGTCGTGGATTTGTATTTTATATATTCCTCATTATGACCCCATTTCTTCTCACCTCTTTCTTCAAGCATTCTCACACCACTTACATATACTAATAAAAGATAAGTAAATATAGGTGATATTAAAGTTAGGTACTGCCACCCACTTAAGGATGATAAAGATATAATCGCAACTCCCAACCATAAAAGAATTTCTCCAAGATAATTAGGATGCCTAGATTTAGCCCATAGACCAGTTGTTATAAAGCTATCTTTATTAGCTTCTATAGATCTAAATTTAGATTTTTGATTATCTGCAATAATTTCAATAGCAAAGCCAAGTATAAATATTGCCACTCCTAGATAAAAGAAAACGTTAAGAATAATTCCACTTTCGGAGGAAATAGCTGTTAAGGCACACATTGAGCACAATGAAACCCAAAGACCTTGGAGTGTCCATGTCATAAAAAATCGTGATGCAGAGGGCTTGATAGTTCTGAATCTTTTGTCCTCTCCGTCTTTTTTAATTCTTAAAAATAAAAAAGTTCCAAGCCTTACGGCCCAGCTAGATATCAAAAGTACAATGATAATATTGCCAATGTTTGTCAGTGCTAATTCATTTGATGAGCTCATTAAGGTGAACCAAATTACAGTTAGGTAAGTAATGCTTCCCATTAGGTCATAAAATTTTTCAGTCTGAAAAATATAAGCTGGAATAAAAGCGATCCATTGAATTGAGAAAGCAATAAAAACTGCTTGAAGGACCAAGGAACTTCCTGATGCATTCGCTATAGCAATAGCCACAATAAAAACAACAAATGAAATAACAATATTGATTAATGCTTTCATTATCCGCCCCAACCACATACTCTATTTTCATTCTGCTTATCTAACCATTCTTTAAGTGGGCGATAATAATTCATTACAGATGTTCCGCTTAATTCTCTTGTACCAGTAATTTTTTCAAAAGAGTCCTGCCATGGAACACTTTGACCCATCGCCATAGTGGCAATTATTTTTTTACCAGCCTTAGCATTTCCGTAGATAGAGCATTCATGAAGCGGGCCAGAAAACCCTATTTCATTGCATAAAGATTCATGGAACTGATACTGCATAATTCGTGCAAGATAATATCTAGTATAAGGAGTGTTAGCAGGCACATGATATTTAGCACCTGGATCAAAATAGTCCTCAGATCTTTCAACAGGGGATGTTATCCCTTGATAAGATTCTCTCATATCCCACCAAGATTGATTTAAATTATCCTCAGTAATATCGCCGTTAAATACACCAGATCTCCACTTATCAAGCATTAATGCCCAAGGTATTACAACAACTCCTTCTAAAGCCTGCTTCATCAATAAACCTATTGCATCAGTTTTTGCCTTTTCTGCCTCTGCCTCTGAGATAAAGCCTATCTTATTTAAATACTCCGGAGTAATAGACAAAGTTAACAGATCACCAAATGCTTCATGGAAGCCATCATTGGCTCCACCTTGAAATAAGGTTGGTAAGTGGTTGTATGCTTGGTAGTAAAATATATGCCCTAACTCATGATGAATAGTTATGAAGTCTTCTTCGTTTTTTTCTATACACATTTTAATTCTGAGATCATTGGTCTCTGGATCAAGATTCCAAGCTGAAGCATGGCATACAACGCTTCTATCGACAGGCTTGACAAATAACGAGCGTTCCCAAAAAGAATCAGGTAGAGATTCAAATCCCATAGATAAAAAGAAGTTTTCTGCTAACTCAACCATGTTCTTTTCATTAATTTTTTTGTCTTCAATAATCTGGGTTACATCTACCGAGTTACTACTAGCTTCTGTGTAAGCAATATCATAAATATTACTCCAAGACTGTCCCCACATATTTCCAAGCAAATGAACTGGTAATGGGCCTTCTAAAGAGACTTCCTCATCACCATATTTGGCATTAAGTTGACTTCTGACATGGCAATGAAGTGCTTCGTATAAAGGCTTTACCTCTTCCCAAACCCTATCTGTCTCATCTAAAAATTTATCTGCTGGCATGTCGTACTTACTGAACCATAGATCGCTCAAGCCATCGAAGCCTAAATCTTGGGAGCCTTGATTGCCAATTTCTACCATCCTCATATACATTGGCTTCATAGGTTTTCCAATTTCATGCCACCCAGTCCATGCCTTTAATAGCTCATCTGGGTCACGTGAAGAGTCAATAATATTCTCAAAAGCCTCTAAATCTAAACATGTGCCATCTTCATAACAATGTTTCCCAGTTCCATACATAGCCTCAAGTTTTGTAGAAATCTGAGAAAGCTCTCCAGCCAATCCTTCATCAAAAGGAGGAGGCATTACAAAAGAGCTTTTTAAAAGTTCTAGCTTTCTTCTATCAGATACAGATACTTCTAAATTATTAAAAGTTGATGCTTTTCTTGATGTCTCTAAAGCATCTAACGTATTTCTTTTTCCATAGTCAGCAACTACTTTTTGAGAATCATAGGTAATAAAATTTGACCCTATCCAATAGGCGGAGCTCGCTATTGGGCCCTCAATCTTATTCTCCTCTTCAACAGATGCTAGAAATAAATCTAGGTCATCTAATGACTGAGATTGTTCGCCACTTGGTGCGCAAGAAGTTACAATTGCACTAATGGCAATTAACGTAAATAATTTTTTCATAGTTTTCCTCAATAACTATTTATAAAATAACATAAAAATATATTCAAAATGAAAATTTCAACCAATCAATTTAAGAATGGAACTAAACTATTAATAGATAACTCGCCCTGCTCAATAATAGAACATGAGTTTCATAAGCCTGGAAAAGGTCAAGCAGTTATGAGAGTAAAGTATAAAAACTTACTTACAGGAAATACTAACGATAAAACATTCAAGTCTGGAGAATCAGCTGAAACTGCTGATGTAGATCATAAGGATATGGAGTTTCTATACACGGATGGTGAAAGCTGGCATTTTATGGACTCTGTCACGTTTGAACAAATTGAAATTGGATCTTCTGAAATGGGTGATGCCAAAAAATGGCTTTCAGGCCAAGAGCCATGTCAGATTGTTTTATGGAATGATCAACCTATTCTTGTAGACCCTCCTGTGATAGTTGAGCTCAAAATTGCAAGCTCAGAGCCTGGTGTAAAAGGAGATACTGTTTCAGGCGCAACAAAACCTGCTGAATTGGAAACTGGAGTAATCGTCCAAGTGCCTTTATTTGTTAATGAAGGGGAAATAGTAAAAGTCGATACTAGAAATGCAAGCTATGTAGGAAGAGCTAAGTAATGATTGAAAGTATTAATTTAGAGATAGATAACTTCCTATCACTAATACCAAACATCAGTAGAGAGCAGACTGAGGCCATTAAAACAAAATACTCATCCAATGTAACTGATGATCTATCTAAAGGACATATCACTACAAATGCGTGCATGATTGCCGCCAGTATTCTTAAAACTAACCCAAAAGAACTTGCAACCAAGTTGGAACAACAGCTAACACTTTTAAATAAATATGAAAAAGTAGAGTCAGCTGGTCCTGGCTTTATTAATATAACTTTGAAAAGGTCTGATTTTTTTTCAGCAGTTCATTCAGCAAATAAAAATCCTGAAAATTTTGGTACGTCTGAAAAAAACAAAGGCAAATCTATACAAATAGAGTTTGTCTCTGCAAACCCAACCGGACCTCTGCATGTTGGTCATGGAAGAGGTGCTGCTTATGGAGATGCTCTATCAAGGATTTTAAAATCCTCTGGGTATAAAGTAGAAAAGGAGTACTACATAAATGATGCTGGGAGACAAATAGATATCTTAACGGCTAGTGTTTTCATTAGGATATACCAAAAAGAATTTGAAGATTTCTTTCCTAAGAATGCTTACAAAGGCTCTTATATATCTGAAATAGGAGATGCATTTGCTTCAAAAAATAATTACTTAGAGATAGATGCTTCATCATATATTAATGATCTTCCAGATGATGAGGAGAAAGAGATAGATGAAATTATTCTCAGGATTCAAAAGAGCCATCGGGAACTATGGTCTAGAATCAAAGACTTTGCTCTAGAGGAAGTTCTCGACTCAATAAGAAAAGACCTTAAATTATTCAATGTATCATTCGATCATTGGTTTTATGAATCTACCCTTGGTAGCGTTTCCGATGAAAGCTCACAAATTTCCTCAGCCATTGATAAGCTAAAAACTAAACAATTAGCATACGAAGAAAATGGTGCGTTATGGCTAAATACAAACTCCACAGGGGACGATAAAAATAGAGTTCTCATAAGGGATGATGGCAGAGCTACTTATTTCGCCTCTGATATTGCCTATCACAAGGATAAGATAGATAGAGGTTTTGATAAATTGATTAACGTCTGGGGTGCTGACCATCACGGGTATATAAAAAGAATAGAGGCCTCAATGGAAGGGCTTGGGTTTGATAAAAAAAGGTTGAATGTTCAGCTTGTTCAATTTGCAAATCTTTTTAAGGATGGAAAAAAAGTTAAAATGTCGACAAGGTCTGGGGAGTTTTTCTCATTAGGTGATCTGATAAATGAAATAGGTACCGATGCTGCAAGATTTTATTACCTCTCAAAACAAGCTGATCAACATTTAGATTTTGATATAAATCTAGCCAAATCTGATAGTAAAGAAAACATTTTTTATTACATACAGTATGCCCATGCAAGAATATTTTCTTTGCAGAAAAAGTATCTAGAAGATCATTCAGAGGAACCTTCAGAAGCAGAATCTGTAGTCAGTGGTTCATATGCATCTTGCGACAAGTTAATACATGAGATAAATAAATATCCAGAAATGGTATTGAGAGCATCAACCTCACTTCAACCTCACATCATTATTTTTTATCTCAGGGATTTTGCTCAAGTATTTCATAGTTTTTATAATGATAATCATGTCTTTAAAGAGTCTGATGAAAACATTGAATCTATTATTTACACTTTAAACGCTGCTAAGAAAGTTATCTCAAACGGGCTTGGATTACTTGGAATAAAGCCTATGGATAAGATGTAATATCTATGAAAGATTTTGCAAATAGAGGGTCGTCGAACAGAAATATAAGAGCTCCAAAGAAAAATAAATTTAGATCAAAGAAAAAGAGCATTCAGGTATTTACTCCAATTACTATAATGTCTCTTATCTTTATCTCTGCCTTGTTAGTTTTTATTTCATTTCTCTATTTTGAGACAGATATTAAAAGCATTGAGCCAAGGACGAATACCAATAATATAACAATAGATTTTCCAACTTCGCTGATGAATGGTTCTGTTTTAATAGAGTCTGAGATAAGTAATAATTTACTATCTTGTGAGTATTTTGTACAAATAGGAGCTTATGGCAATAAAAAATATGCATACGAGGCAGAAAATACCCTTAAAGAAATAGAGCTAATTTCAATTAATGAAATATACAGCAGCTCTAACCCTGGAAAGATTCTGTTTAGTGTTCTAAGTGGCCCCTATCCAAATAGATCTGCTGCTAATAATGCTAAAGAAAAAATTACAAAACAAGGTTTTGATCCTCAATTGAGAACTCTATGCAAAAAGAGCTAGAAAATAATTTAAAAATTGTTAATTCAAGCATTAAGCTTGCCTGTGATTCATCTAGAATTAATTCTAAAGATATCCTATTAATAGCTGTATCTAAGAAAAAAAGTTTAGATCATATTAAATCAGTTATAAAAATTGGAGTTACGGACTTTGGTGAGAATTATTCTCAGGAACTTCAGGAGAAATCAGATGCACTAGCTCTTGAGAATATTTTTTGGCATTTTATTGGGCCCATTCAGTCTAATAAAATTAAGATAATAGCAAAGCATGCTCACTGGGTGCATTCGCTCGACAGAGAAAGTGTTGTTATAAAATTAAACGATCAATGCAATGCTATCAATAAAACCATTAACGGGCTTATACAAATTAATATATCGAATGAATCTTCAAAAAACGGTATTGCGCCTGATGAGATGGAAAATTTTGCTACACTTGTTGAAGCCTCGGAAGGCATCAATTTAAGAGGGATAATGGTTCTCCCAAAGCTAACAGATGACATTGAGGAAACTAAATCAATGATGAGGCTATCAAAAGATCTGCATGACAAATTAGTTAAGATATATCCTCATGCTTCATACCTCTCTATGGGCACTACATCCGACTTTAAAACTGCCATTGAATGTGGATCAAATATGCTTAGGATTGGCGAACTTATTTTTGGGAAAAGGTTATGAAAAAAATAGTATTTTATGGTGGCGGGAATATTGCCCAAGCTAATATTAAAGGCTTGATTTCCAGCGGCATTAAAAAGCAAGATATTTTATACATAGACAGGAATATAAAAAATAAAGAAATACTAAACAAGATTGGTGTCAAAGAATTTTCTTTAGAGAAAAAATTTGATGTTGAGTTTTTTATTCTTGCTGTAAAACCTAAAGATGCATTAAATGCATATGCTGAAATATGCATAAATTATAATAAGCCTAAAATAATCTCCTTAGTGGCAGGAATTAAATCTAAGAAATACCTTTCAATAGCAAATAATGCTGAGTTAATAAGAGGTATGCCCAATACAGCAGCGGAGTTTAATAAAGCAAATACCGCTCTCATAAATATCTCATCCTCGAATGCATCATTCAAAAAAGCAAAAAATATTTTTTCAAAAGTTGGTATTATTTTAGAACTGGATAAAGAAAGTAAGATGGATGACTTTACTGGATTAATAGGAAGTGGTCCTGCTTATTTTTTCTATCTACTAAAGGTTTATGAAAAAAGAATTTTAAAGATGTGTGATGGTGATATTAAAAAAACTAATGAGATAATAGGAAACCTTCTCGAGGGAGTTAGCTTGTCATCAAGAAATAATTTAAATATGGATGAGTTGATTGAAACAGTAGCTTCAAAAAAAGGAACTACCGAGGCAGGTATCAAGGAATTTAAATCTTTAAAAGTATTAAATTCTTTTGAAAAAGGTATTATTGCAGCAATAAAAAGATCAAAAGAGATATCTAATGAATCCTAATATCATAGAACTAACGAACATGGCTCTTGGAGTGGCAAGCTATGCATTTGTTATATTGTTTGTCTTTAATATATTAAAAGTGGATTACTTTAATCCAATTGTTAAAAGATTTATTGCTTTCTATAAACCCATATCAAAAATTTCTATTTTTAGTAACCAGCTTTATATGATATTTATCATAGCCTCCTTCTTAAATTTTATTAGTCTATATTTGGTATATTCAAGCCAGTATGACGAAGTTAGCTTGGGCTTTATCGCAATTGCCGAGACAATAAATACTATTTTTAGAATAATATTCTTTGCTCTTATTGGGTCAGTAATTTTGAGCTGGGTATCTCCTGGAAATAGTCATCCCTTCTTTCAATTAGTAGAAGAAATATCTTCAAAAGCCTTGGAACCGATAAGAAGATTTGTGCCTGCTTTTGGCGGTCTAGATTTTTCACCATTAGTTGCCTTAATTTTAATAAGGCAAATTGAAATTCTATTGGCTAGTTTTTTACGATTTATAATATGAAAGTGAAAACAGAATTAGTCAAATTTAAAGAAGGTATAGAGCTTGTATCGGGTTCTAAACTATCAATGTTTGAGTTAATGGTTGAGACTTATGGTGAGCTTAATGAAGAAAAATCTAATGGTATTTTAGTATGTCATGCTTTTTCTGGGAATCATCATGCTGCAGGTGTTAGTGAAAATGAAGATACTTCAGGTTGGTGGGACCAGCTAATTGGCCCCAATAAAGCAATTGATACCGATAAATATTTTGTGGTTTGCTGCAATAACTTGGGAGGATGTTCTGGCTCAACAGGACCCACTAGCATCAACCCTGAAACAAATGAAAGCTACGGGAAAGACTTTCCTGCTGTCTCGGTCATTGACTGGGTAAATAGTCAAAAAATGCTAGCTGAGTATCTAGGTATCAGTAAATGGAGTTTAGTAGCTGGGGGAAGCCTGGGTGGTATGCAAGCCCTTCAATGGGCCATTTCTTTTCCTGATTCTATAGAAAAATCTGGTATTTTTGCTGCTGCCTCCAAATCAAGCACGCAGAATATAGCGATGAATGAAGTTGCGCGAGAATCTATAAGAAGAGATATAAATTTTCATGATGGGGACTATCTAAAACATGATGTAAAGCCAAAAAGTGGCCTGAAAACAGCACGCATGCTTGGTCATATAACCTATCTTTCAGAAGAGCACATGAACTTAAAATTTGGTAGAAAATTCCAGGACATCACTTCAAGGGTTGATGGTGATGTAGATTTTGAAGTGGAAAACTATCTAAAATACAAAGGTGAGAAGTTTTCTAACTCCTTTGATGCAAATAGTTATATTCTTATGACGAAAGCGATGGATAGTTACGACGCAGCAAGTGCCTTTTCTGGGGACTTAGAAAAAGCTCTAGCATGCATAAAAGCAAGGCTTTTGATTATTGGTTTTGAAACGGATTGGCTTTATCCCCCAAAAAGAGGAAAAGAGATTCAGCTAGCAGCAATGAATGTAAATATTCCCTGTTCCTATGTAACTCTTGATGGAGAGCAAGGCCATGATAGCTTTCTATTTGCTTCAGCGAGATATGAAAATATTATTAAAACATTTATAAAATCCTAATGGCTTTAGAAATATCAAAAATTATTACAGACTGGGTTCCTTCTCAAAGCAAGGTCATTGATTTTGGTTGTGGCGATGGCTCTTTACTAAAAGATTTAATTGATACAAAAAATATTTGTGGTTATGGTGTGGAGATTGATCCTCAGATGATCAATGAATGCATCGAAAAAGGTATATCAGTTATTGAAAAGGATATAGATAAAGGTATTCAAGATTTTGAATTGTCTAATTTTGATATTGCAATTATGGCTAGCTCCATCCAGTGTTTAAAAAATCCAAATATAGCTATGCGTCGAATGTTAAGACTTTCAAATAAATGCATAGTTACTCTTCCAAACTTTGGGTATTGGAAATGTAGACTAGCACTTTTAGCTGGGAAAATGCCCGTAACCCCAAGTCTTCCTTCGAGCTGGTATGAGACAGAAAATCTTCATCTTTGTACTATCAGTGATTTTGAAAAACTATGTTCAGATTCTGGTTTTATTATCGATGAGAGAATATTTCTTAATAGCTCAAGTAAAAAAGGTGTGCTCGCTTCAATAATGCCAAATATATTTGCATCAGAAGGAGTGTACTTACTTGGAAAAAAATAAAAAAATTCTTCTTGCTACTTCTAACAAGGGCAAGTTAAAAGAATTCAATGATATTTTTAATAACTATGAATTGATATCTCAATCTGAGTTAAATATTGAAGATGCTATTGAGGATGGTCTTACTTTTTTTGAAAATGCCTTAATCAAGGCAAGGCATGGATCAAGAAATTCTGGACTATTTTCAATTGCTGATGACTCTGGTCTTGTTGTGCCTGCATTAAATTTTGAACCGGGAATTTATTCTGCAAGATATGCAAAAGACGGGGCTTCTGATTTAGATAATCGGAATAAGATAATTGCAGAACTTAAAAATCTCAATCTTGAATCAACCTCGGCTTATTATGTTTGTGTGTTAGTTGGAGTTCACTCGCCTGAAGATCCTATGCCAATATTTTCACTGGGCAAGATACATGGAAGAATATCTGTTCTTAGCTCTGGAGAAGGTGGTTTTGGTTACGATAAAATATTCTATCCAAATGAGCTAGATGTTTCTATGGCATCTTTAGAGGCTAGTTTAAAAAACAAAATTAGTCATAGAGCAATCGCTGCTCAATTATTTTTAAAAGAACTTGATAAAGATAGATCCTAATAAATCGCCTCTCTCGCTTTATATTCATTTCCCTTGGTGTGAGAAAAAGTGTCCTTATTGCGATTTTAATATTGAAGTAAATAAGAAGGATGGGGATGAAGAGCTTCTTCTGAAGGCTATTATTAAAGATTTAGATCAATCCTCGCATTACATTAATGATAGAAAGTTTGCCTCAGTTTATTTTGGAGGCGGAACACCCTCTCTTGTTTCAGTAAAAATTATCGAGCAACTAATTAGTAAATTAACAAATGAAGAACTGCTACAAGATAAGTGTGAAATTAGCTTTGAACTAAATCCTAAAGAAGTTTCTGAAGACTACTTAAATGCCCTTGTTGATGCTGGAATTAACAGAGTTTCAATTGGCATACAAAGTTTTGATCAAAAGACATTGGCTAGCCTTGAGAGAAATCATAAATCTGAAGATTCATTTAATGCTATAAAACTTGCGTCTAATATGAAGTCAGTTGATACAACTATTGATCTAATCTATGGAATTATGGACCAAAACTTAGATTCATTAACCAACGATCTTAAAATTTTTTGTGACTATGATATTGACCACTTATCTTTATACCAATTAACTATAGAGCCAAATACTATTTTTTATAAAAAGGAATTACGTTTACCGTCTGAACATTTGGTTGAGTCAATGGAGTTTGAAGCGAAAAATATACTCAATAAAAACCAATTATTTCAGTATGAAGTTTCATCTTGGGCTCGCAATGGAAGCCAAAGTAAACACAATATGAATTATTGGATGTATGGCGATTACTTGGGGCTTGGTCCAGGAGCTCACAGCAAGGTAACTACCAAAGATAATATTAAGCGAATGGTCAAACTTAAAAAAGTGGCTTCTTATATTCTAGATCCATCGAAGACCGTAGATACAATTATTACACCTGAAGGATACGACTTAGACTTAGCAATGAATCTGTTAAGAGTAAAATCTGGTCTTTCTTTTGACGAAATAAAAAATAATAATATTTTCATTCAAGACAGTTTTGTAGAGAAAATAGAAAAGGGAATTAAAGCAAACCTTTTAGAAAGAGACGGATTGAAAGCAACAGATATGGGTTATAAGTTTTTAAATGACACTGTAAATATATTTAATTAAATTACTTTAAGAGCAAAGGTGTAAATAGCCCTCCCTTCTTCAACAGCTTTTTTCTGAAATTTTGTTAGTTCAGAATTTTCATAAATAGATGAATCTAATTTTTGATAGCCATTGGAATTATTAACTGCCTCGCCGATAGATTCAGCGTAATTCTCCCAATCAGTGGACATGAATAAGTTTCCATTTTCTTTAATAATTGGATGAATAAGTTCCAAAAACTCTCTATTAAGCATTCTTCTTTTATGATGCTTTAGTTTTGGCCATGGATCAGGACAAATAACTACTACATCATCAAAAATTGGACTTTTTATGTCTTCAAATAATAGCCTTATATCCCCGGAGGTAATTTTTATATTATTAATATCGTCTTTTATAACCTCTCCTAAAAGATATCCAATGCCTGCCTGGTATACCTCAGAGCCAATATATAGAGTATCGGGGTTATTTTTAGCAAGCCTTAAGGTATTTTCACCATTACCAAAACCTATCTCCAAGACTAATTTAGAAAAACCTTCTTTAGAAGAGAGAATATCTTGATAGCTGGTAATCTCGAAATCAGAAAGGTGATTAAGATTATTTTCTTGGCTTTGGGTTATTCTGCCCCGCCTAGTTACAAAGGATGGAAGAAATTTATAACGCATTGAATTTTTGGCTGGGTTAAGCAGCAGTGACCATAAACGCTTTTAGTTTTTTTAATGCGCCGCTTTCTATTTGGCGAATTCTTTCAGCTGAAACATTATATTCATCAGCTAAATCATGAAGTGTAGCCTTGTCATCAGAAAGATATCTTCTTTGAAGGATGTCTTTACTTCTATCATCAAGCATTTTTAGTGCTTCTGTCAGACCATCATGATTTACCTCTTGCGCCTCGGCATTAGCAACCAAAACTTCAGGATCATATCTCTTGTCTTCAAGGTATTGAGATGGTGACATCATATCTTCATCATCATCAGAGGATGAAGGCCCATCAAAAGAGGAGTCATTTGAAGATAGCCGGCTTTCCATATGAAGCACATCCTTAACTTCAACGTTAAGGTCTTTAGCTATTTTTTCAGCCTCTTCTTTAGTTAGCCATTCAAGTGTTTTCTTTTTACTTCTAAGATTGAAGAATAATTTTCTCTGAGCTTTTGTTGTGGCGATTTTAACCAATCTCCAGTTCTTAAGAATATATTCATGTATTTCTGCTTTTATCCAATGGACTGCAAATGAGACAACCTTCACACCTCTATTAGGGTCATATTTATCGACTGCTTTCATTAGACCAACATTGCCTTCTTGAATAATGTCAGCCAAAGGAAGACCATAGCCTTGATAGGATCTTGCAATGTGAACCACAAATCTAAGATGATGAATAACCAACATTCTTGCCGCATCAAGATCATCTTCTTCGTAAAGCTTTATTGCTAATTCTTGCTCTTGTTCTTTAGTTAAAATAGGAATTGCATGCACAGAGGACAAATAGGATTCTATATCCTTTCCTGGACTATTAAGCTGTGATGGCTGTAGCTGTGTTCCCATTTATATATACGTTTTATTTATAATTAACTATATTGTTAATTAATCTTACTAAAGAATTATACCAATTTTTTATAAAATTCGCTTAAAAGTGGCATATATCTATCTTTTAAGTAGGTATTTCTGAACCCCGCAAATGATGGATTCAAGATAGTATCTTTTTTTGTGTAAGCCAAATGCTCCCCCGAGCTCATTTGACATACTCTCCCACCTTTACTAATGAGATATGCATGTCCTGCTGCAATATCCCATTCACAAGTAGGTCCAAATCTTGGATAAATATCAGCCTCGTTGTCTGCTAGAGCGCATAATTTTAAAGAACTACCCTTCTCAACTACCTCATAAGAAATACTTTTTTTATTTAGGAATTCTAGGAAGGATTTATCGTGATCTGTCTGATGACTCTTACTCATAACCAATCTTATAGGGCCATCTTTATAAACTAGTTTTCCACCAACCATCTCTTTTGTCATCGAATGAGGTCCATAACTACTATGTTGGATAAACCAAGGAATTATTGCAAAAGGTCCCATAAAAAAGAACATTGCACCAAGTCGATACATTGTTGTGGGGCGCTGGAAAAATGATCCTGACCAAATTTTTCCAGTTGCTGGGGCTGCGATTATTCCAAAGATTGGAATAGAGTTCTCGATAAGGGCTATATTGACAGTAAAGTCATTTGATTTATTTATAAATTCCTTTGTTCCATCTAATGGGTCTACAAGCCAATATGGTTTATTTGGGTTTGGCTCTTCTGGATCGTATGTTTCTTCTGATACTACGGGTATGTCTGGAGTAATTTTTCTTAAAGATTCTGTAATAATGTCGTTAGCTCTTTTATCTGCTTCAGTTACCGGGGAACCATCAGACTTGATTTCTGTATTAAAAGATTCGGATTTATAGACTTCAATAATTGCATTAGAAGCATCTATTACAGTCTCCTCTAATGCCTCATAAATGCTATCTATAAATGCTTGGGTTATTTTCATGCTTCTATAATATCAGATTGAAGTTTAGAACCTATTTGCAAACAGTCTTTTCAATATTCTGATAATCAATGGCTTGAAGGGCTTTATAGAAAATATCGGTATTATCCATCATCCCTGAAAATAGATGAGCTCCAGGTCCATATGCAAAAACTCCAACAGGCATCCCTGTATGATTTTTCGTTCCCCATTGGATTTTGACAGAATTATTTTTTTGCTTAAGCAGATGTAAGCCACCTGTTTCATGGTCGGCAGTAATAATAAGTAAGGTATCTTTATTTTTGGAGACAAAATTTATCATCTCTCCAATAGTTGCATCAAAGTCAGCAAATTCTGCAAATAAATATTCTAGATTATTATCATGCCCTGCCCAGTCTATTTGACTGCCTTCTGACATTAAAAAGAACCCATTACAGGTCTTAGCTGAATCAGCCAAGTAATTTAAAGCAACCTTGGTCATCTCTAATTGAGTAGGCATATTTGCTTCTGTTCTCATAATCCCATCTTCAGCAAAGAACCCAAGCAGTCTATTATTGGTATTAGTCTTGTAAGCTAAAAGCTCGCTGAGTGTTGATAGTTGAGTAATACCCTCACTATTGAATTTTAGGTTATTAAAAAGCTCCGCTCCTCCCCCAAGAGCCACGCTAATCTTCGAGCTTATTAACTGAGAGGCAATCTGCTTTTCTTTATAACGATTATCTACATGTGAGTAAAAAGCTGCAGGGGTTGCATGGGTAATTGATGAGGTAGCAACAAGACCTGTTTTATAACCTTTATCTTCTAACAATTCAGTAATAGTTTTATAAGTCTCTTTATCAGATGAAATTGATAGATGCTTGTTCTTAGTTTTTTTACCAGTAGCCCATGTTGTTGCTGCTGCTGCAGAGTCGGTAACTAGGTTATCTTCTGAATGAGTTAGCGCCATGCCGCTAAATGGCAATTGATCAATTGCAAGCTTATATTCAGAGCCGCCTGCAGCGATTCTGGAAACTGTTATATGATTTGATCCCATGCCATCGCCTATCATCAGAATTATATTTTTAGGTAATTGCTCTTCGTCAAATGAATCTATCGTATAAATTACAGATTTCTTTGCACCAATAGAAAAAGAATCTTCAGTTGCCTTAGCAGCAATTTCTGGGGAGATAAAAAATAAAACAAGAAAAAAGCTTAGCAATGATTTCATTGTTGCTAAGGTTTTAAATTATTCATTCGTATTTCTGTAGCAGTATCTTCGTTATCGGGATAATTGAAGTTATAAATTGAAGCTTCCCATCCACCATACATAGAATTAGTAAGCATAAACCACTTAGTGCCCCACATATTTTTATATCGATATGCTAAAAGCTTTCTTTGATCTGGCTGTAATGCTGTCTCAGGTCTTGGTAAAAAATCACTAAGCTGGTCGCCAAAAATCATAATAATTCTATAATCTTCTGCAATCAAAGCGCGTCTTGAAGTCTTATTTGAACCCCACCCGTTCTCACCCTTCATCATAAGAACGTCTCTATCTTGATCAAGCGGGAGACCAAGAGCTACTAAATTTTTTCGGGTTGCTGCTTCTAATTCTGCCACTCTATTTGTTACATAAAATATTTTAATCCCTTTGGATTGTGCATCTAATAAGAAATCTTTCACGCCAGCTACCGCAGATGCATTAGCTTCATTGCCCCATTCTATCCATCCAGTTGGATATGAGGTTCCTTCTAAAACTGTTCTTGCTTGAAAGGCTGAATTATCGAGTACTGTTTCATCAATATCGAGAATAATTGCTGTGGGTTTGTTTTTATATTCGCTCTGTTGTTCAACTGCAGCAGTCCAGCTAGTATCTTGAATAGCTCGATCAAGGTTATTAGAGGCTGAAACAAAGGTTTGAATATTATTAGCAGTAAACTCAGTAGATGTTTGTGCATATAAAATACCTAGCAAAGATTGTTTTTGGAAATCATTATCTAGAGGCTCGTTAATCTCATTACCTAGATCTACAGTAACTGCACACCCAGAAGATAGAGTTAAAAAGAAAATGAAATATATGGTCTTACGTGCTTTCATGATTGACTCAGATTATAATCTCTTTGAAACAATTAAAGTTAAAATTATGAATTCTGAATTAATAGAAAACCTAAAAGAGATACAAAGTGGTTTAAAGAAACTGAGTATGGATAGAAAAGTGGTCTTACCTCATCACAAAACATTTGAGTTAGTTGAAGAGATGCGAGAAGCTTTAAAAAAATCCTTGGAGATTGCTGAAAATGGATAATGCTACATGTTTTGAAGTAAGTATTAAGGATGGTATTGCTCATCTTAATATGAATAGGCCTGACAAATTTAATTCCATGACTCGATTATTCTGGAAAGAATTACCAGAAATAGTAAAAGAAATAGACAAAAATGCTCAAGCAAGAGTAATTTTACTTACTGGGGAAGGAAAGCATTTTAGTTCAGGAATGGATCTTGCTAATTTTTCATCCAATGGGTCTGATAAGAAAAAGGATCCCGCTAGAATGAGAGAAACTTTTTATCATGAAATACTTGAGCTTCAAGATACTTTTACTGCTCTTGAAGAATGTAGGTTGCCAACTATAGCTGCTATTCAGGGCGCTTGTGTTGGTGGTGGAATAGATATGGTTACTGCTTGTGACATGAGATATTGTTCTTCCGATGCTTTTTTTAAAATAGCAGAAGTTGATATAGGACTCGCAGCTGATGTGGGCACTCTACAAAGATTGCCTTCTCTTATCCCAATAGCTGCCGTTAGAGAGCTTGCCTATACTGGTAGAAAATTTGATGCTGCAGAAGCTAAAACTCTTGGGTTAGTAAATGATGTTTTTACATCTCGTGAAGAGCTGATGACTGAAGTAGAAAAAATTGCTAAGACAATTGCTAGTAAATCACCATTAATTACAAGAATAATTAAAAAACAAATCAACTATGCCAGAGACCATAGTGTAAAAGATGCTTTAGATTATCATGCTGCATGGAATTCAAGTCTTATGAGTGGCAGAGATATGGAAGCTGCAATGACTTCATTTATGAATAAAGAAGCTGTCTCTTATACACATCTCCGAGCCCACGAGACG
>OJDO01000194.1_pt1 | contig 18840 bp, 12 predicted proteins | sample 1592801 | NCBI WGS metagenome assembly OJDO01 (sample SAMN05416793, study PRJEB24817) | seawater metagenome | isolation source: Sea water | place: Canada:Atlantic | collected 2013-11 | reverse complement strand
CGAGATAGGAGTCCGTCTCGTGGGCTCGGAGATGTGTATAAGAGACAGAATTATATATTATCATAAATAAAACTATTGAAATAATAATTCTATAAATTACAAAAACATTTAAAGAAAATTTGTTTATGTAGTCTAGAAAAAACTTAACTGTAAAATAAGAAAATAAAAAAGAAAGAGTGATTGATATTAGTATAAGGTAGTTAAACTCAAAGCTGTGACCAATAGCATTTTTTAACTGCAGCACACTTGCCCCAGCTATTGCAGGTATAGCTAGTAAAAAAGAAATTTTGCTTGAATCAAATCTATTAAATCTAAAAAGCCTTGCAGCTGTTATTGTAATTCCTGCCCTACTCACACCTGGTATTAAAGCAAGTATTTGAAACAAACCGATATATAGTATTGTTTTAAAATTTAGGTTGGAGGATATTTTTTTATCAAATTTACTTTTGTCTGCAAGATATAAAATAATTCCAAAAATTAATGTCGTCCAAGCAATTATCTTTAAATTATTTTCTAATAGACTAACTAGACCCGTGGAGCTGATTATGTACCCAGCTATTACAATTGGTATAGAGCCAATAATTAATAAAGATAATAATTTTTGATTATTTCTAAGGTCTAGTAGCTCTCTTCTAAAATAAAAGATTATTGCTAGTAAAGAGCCAAGATGGAGACTAACGTCAATCATTAGTGAGTTAGAATTAAACTCAAAGATTATTTCAACAATGTTTAAATGAGCCGATGAACTGATCGGCAAAAATTCTGATATGCCTTGAACTATTGATAGGATTATAATTTCAATAATATTTGAGAACATTTAAAGCTTCGTAGCTTAAATATTCGATGATTTAAACAATTCCATTTGAACATATTAGATATGCAAAAATTAAAATACAAAGAATTAACGGTATTTATTGTAAATTTAAGGTCATATATATTGACCTTGTTTGTCTTTTATTACACAAAACCTTATTATATGCTCAGTTTATTAAAGGGTATATATGTCAAAAAAAATGCTTAAATTTGTTAAAATAGGTCAACAAACTCCACCTAAAAGAGAAGTTGGCAACAGAAAAGAAGATTTTAACGAAATTTATAAAGAGTTTATTAATGAAAAGGCAGGCGAACAATCTAGCAGATGCTCACAATGTGGAGTTCCTTTTTGTCAGGTGCATTGTCCATTAAGTAATAATATTCCAGATTGGCTGAAATTAACTGCAGAGGGACGATTAAAAGAGGCTTACGAATTATCTCAAAGCACTAACAACATGCCAGAGGTGTGTGGAAGAATATGTCCACAAGATAGATTGTGTGAAGGAAATTGTGTAATCGAACAATCAGGACATGGAACTGTAACTATAGGTTCAGTTGAGAAGTATATTACTGATAATGCTTGGGAACAAGGATGGGTAAATCCAATAAAAGTTAAAAATGAAAAGAGTCAAAGTATTGGAATTATAGGTGCTGGTCCAGCTGGTCTTGCTGCTGCAGAGCAGTTACGTAAGTTAGGTTATCAAATTACAGTATATGATCGATATGATAGAGCTGGTGGTTTAATGATTTATGGGATCCCAAATTTTAAATTAGAAAAATTTGTTGTAGAAAGAAGAACCAAATTATTAGAAGAGGGTGGAATTAAATTTGTTCAAAATTTTGAAGTTGGAAAAGATGCTACATTAGAGCAATTAAGAAAAAAACATGACTCTCTTTTAATTGCAACTGGAGTTTATAAAGCTCGAGAAATAGATCTACCAGGAAAAGATTTAGGAAATATTTTTCCAGCTATGGAATTTTTAACAGCTTCAAATAAAAAAGGATTAGGAGATAAGGTAGAGTTATTTGATAATGGAACTTTAAATGCTGAAGGAAAAAATATTGTTGTAATTGGAGGAGGTGACACTGCAATGGACTGTGTTAGGACTTCAATCAGACAAAAAGCAAAATCAGTTAAATGCCTTTATAGAAGAGACAAAGAAAATATGCCTGGATCTGCTAGAGAGGTAGCTAATGCAGAGGAAGAAGGAGTAGAGTTTGTATGGTTATCTAGTCCTAAAGAATTTGTTGGAACAAATAAAGTTGAAGGTTTGATGGTGGATAAAATTAAACTTGGTGAACCTGATGACAGTGGTAGACGTAAACCAGAAATCCAGAATGATTCTCACTTTAATATTAAAGCAGATATAGTAATCAAGGCTCTTGGCTTTGATCCTGAAAATTTACCAAAACTATTTGGCTCTGAAGATCTACAAGTTACTAAATGGGGAACATTAAAAACTAATTTTGATACAATGGAGACAAATTTACCAGGTGTCTTTGCAGCAGGAGACATTATTAGAGGCGCATCTTTAGTTGTCTGGGCTATAAAAGATGGAAGAGACGTAGCAGTATCAATAAAAAATTTTTTAGAGATTAAAGAACTCAGTAAAGAGAAGGTTGCTTAATGAAAAATTATAAAAAAAATCTTAAAATTCTTGAAGAAGGCCATGTTTATTCAAAAGAAATGGAGCATGACGCTTGTGGAGTAGGGTTAATTGCTTCTACAGAGGGTAAAAAATCAAGGAAAGTAGTAGAATATGGAATTAATGCCTTAAAAGCGGTTTGGCACAGAGGAGCTGTTGATGCTGATGGAAAAACAGGTGATGGAGCTGGAATCCATTTGGAAATTCCTTCAGATTTCTTTGCTGAAAAAATAGAAATCACAGGTCATGATCATGATGGTTCAGAAATTTGTGTGGGTATGATTTTTTTACCTAGAAATAATTATCAAGCACAAGAAAATGCAAGAACTTTAGTTGAAAGTGAATTAACAAAAAGTAATTTTAGTATTTATGGATGGAGACAGGTTCCAGTAAATCCAAAAGTTTTAGGTGAAAAAGCAAATCTTACGAGACCAGAAATCACTCAAGTATTATTCAAACATAATAATAAAGATTTAACAGAAAAAGAGTTAGAAAGAAAAATTTATGAATCTAGAAGAAAAATTGAAAAAGAAGCTATTAAAGATGCGATAGAAGGTTTTTATATTTGTTCACTAAGTTCTAAGTCAGTTATTTATAAGGGAATGTTTTTAGCAGAGTCTATTGCAGATTTTTATTTAGATTTAAAGGATGAGAGGTTTATATCTCGATTTGCAATATTTCATCAAAGGTTTTCAACAAACACAGCACCTAGTTGGGATCTGGCACAACCTTTTAGAGCATTAGCTCATAATGGAGAAATAAATACATTCAAAGGAAATACAAACTGGATGAAAGTTCATGAGCAAGAAATGAATAGTCCATTATTTGATAATATGGAAAATTTAAAACCAGTTATACAACCAGGATCATCAGACTCTGCTGCACTAGATAGTGTTTTTGAACTTTTAAATATTTCTGGCCAATCAGCGCCTCTTGCAAAGTTAATGTTAATTCCAGATGCATGGTCTAAAAAAAGTCAAACATTATCAAAAGATCATCAACAACTATTTAATTTTTTAAACAGTACAATGGAGCCATGGGATGGACCAGCTGCTATTGCAGCTACCGATAATGAATGGGCCATTGTAGCTGCTGATAGAAATGGGTTACGCCCAATGAGATATACTATTTCAAAAGACAAAATATTGTGTGCAGGATCAGAAACGGGAATGGTTGAAATTGATGAGAAGCAAATTCTTAAAAAAGGTAGATTAGGACCTGGAGAAATTCTTGGAGTTAGAATAGCTAAAGGTAAAGTATTTTCTAATGTTGAAATAAAAGATTATCTAGCAAAAGAGTTTAAACATTTTAACAATCAAATAATTGATTTAGAAAAGAAATTTCCAATAAAAAATGAAAAATCTACTTTTTCAGGTGATGAGCTAAAAAAAAGACAACATACATTTGGTTATAGTTTAGAGGATTTAGAGCTTATTCTTCACCCTATGGCAGAAGACGCAAAAGAGGCCATTGGTTCTATGGGTGATGACACTCCACTTGCAGTATTGTCTGACCGTTATAGGCCTCTTTATCACTTCTTTAGACAGAATTTTAGTCAAGTTACAAATCCACCAATTGATTCTTTAAGAGAAAACAAGGTTATGAGTTTAAAAACTCGTTTTGGTAATCTTGGAAATATTTTAGATTTTACTAATTTAACAGAAGAAAACATATACGTTTTAGACAGCCCCATATTATCAAATTCTCAATTAGAAAAATTTACTAATTTTTTTGGTGAAAAATCAATAACAATTGATTGTACTTTTGATAAAAGTGAAAATCTTGAAACCTCTATTGAGAGAATTAGAAAAGAGTCTGAAATTGCAGTTCGACAAGGCCTTACGCAATTAGTTTTAAGTGATAAAAATATTTCTGAAAAAAGATTACCCATTCCAATGCTATTAAGTGTTGGTGCAATAAATACTTATCTTATAAAAAAAAAATTAAGAGGTTATGCATCAATCAATGCTCAAACTGGGGAAGCATTAGACACACATTCATTTGCAACACTTATAGGTGTTGGGGCTACTACTGTTAATCCTTATTTAGCACTGGATAGTTTATATCAAAGGTTTGAAAAAAAATTATTTGGAAAGTTTGAGTACGATGAATGCATAGAGAGATATATACAATCAGTAAATTATGGGCTTTTGAAAATAATGTCAAAAATGGGAATTTCGGTCATAAGTTCTTATAGAGGTGGATGTAATTTTGAAACAGTTGGTTTGAGCAGAACAGTAGCATCAGAGTATTTTCCAGGAATTTTATCAAAAATTTCAGGCATAGGTTTAAATGGAATAGAAAAAAAATTAAGAACTATTCACAAAGAAGCATTTGAAGGAACAGATACGGTTTTACCGATCGGGGGAATTTATAGATATAGAAAGAATGGTGAAACTCATCAATATCAAGGTAAGCTTATTCATCTTTTACAAAGTGCAGTTTCATCAAATTCTTTTGAAGCTTATAAAAAATATGCAGAAGGTATTTATAATCTTCCACCTATACATCTTAGAGATTTGATTGGATTTAGAGATAGAAATTTAAACCCATCTTTAGATATTTCAGAAGTAGAGCCAATTGAAAATATTTTAACAAGATTTGGAAGTGGAAGTATGTCTCATGGTGCATTATCGAAAGAAGCACACGAAACTTTAGCTATAGGAATGAATAGAATTAAAGGAGCCTCTTGTAGTGGTGAAGGTGGCGAAGATGAAAAAAGATTTATTAAGATGGAAAACGGTGACAGTGCTAATTCTAGAGTTAAGCAAATAGCTTCAGCAAGATTTGGAGTAACACTTAAATATCTAAATAACTGTAACGAAATAGAGATTAAAATTGCACAAGGGGCAAAACCTGGTGAGGGAGGTCAATTACCAGGGTTTAAAGTTACAGAAGAAATTGCTAAATTAAGACATTCAACACCGGGTGTAACCCTAATATCACCACCACCTCACCATGATATTTATTCTATCGAGGATCTAGCTCAATTAATTTATGATCTTAAACAAGCAAATCCAAAAGCAAGAGTTGGAGTAAAATTAGTAGCATCATCTGGTATAGGAACAATTGCAGCTGGTGTAGCTAAAGCTAAAGCAGATATAATTTTAATTTCTGGACATAATGGAGGAACAGGAGCTACACCGCAAACAAGTGTTAAATATGTTGGGATACCTTGGGAGATGGGTTTAACTGAGGCTAATCAAGTTTTAACTTTAAATAATTTGAGACATAAAGTTACCCTAAGAACAGATGGTGGAATTAAAACAGGAAGAGATGTTGTTATTGCAGCAATGATGGGGGCAGAAGAATATGGTGTAGCAACTACAGCTTTAGTAGCTATGGGATGTATAATGGTTAGACAGTGTCATTCAAACACATGTCCAGTTGGAGTTTGTACTCAAGATGAAAAACTAAGAGAAAAATTTTCTGGTACGCCAGAAAAAGTAGTTAACTTATTTAAATTCATAGCTGAGGAAGTAAGAGAAATTTTAGCACAAATAGGATTTAAATCATTGAATGAAATAATTGGTAGGACTGATTTATTAAGACAGGTAAGCAAAGCCTCACCAAACTTAGACGATTTAGATCTAAATCCTTTATTTGTTCAAACAGATGCTGGTGAGAATACGAGGTACTGTACAGTTCCAGAAATAAATTCTGTTCCAGATACTTTAGATCAAGAAATTTTACCTGAAATTAAAGAACAAATTGGAAAAGTAAAAATTATTGAAAAAGAATATATTATTAAAAATACTCATAGGACAGTTGGTACAAGAATTTCTAATCATCTTTATGAAAAATATGGATCTGAAAAACTAGAAGATGGCTTTTTATCTTTAAAATTTAAAGGATCAGCAGGGCAATCATTTGGAGCATTTGGAATCAAAGGTTTAAAACTTATTTTAAAAGGTGACGCTAATGATTATGTTGGTAAAGGTTTGTCAGGAGCAACAGTGGTAGTTAAACTTCCAGATGAAAGTAATTTAGTTTCACATGAGAATACCATAATAGGAAATACAGTTTTGTATGGAGCAACATCTGGAAAACTTTTTGCAGCAGGTCAAGCTGGAGAAAGGTATGCTGTAAGAAATTCAGGATCAATTTCGGTTATTGAAGGCTGTGATTCTAATGCTTGTGAATATATGACTGGTGGTACGGTTGTAGTTTTGGGTGATGTAGGAGACAATTTTGGAGCTGGAATGACAGGTGGAATGGCGTTTATTTACGATATAAATAAGAAATTCGACAAAAAAGTAAACCCAGAGACTGTAGTATGGCAAACACCAGAAACAGATCATTGGATAGCTTATTTAAAAAATTTAGTACAAGAGCATCACCAGGAGACAAATTCAGATTTTTCTAAAAAGATAATAGAAAATTTTGATAAGGAAATTTCTAATTTTATTCAAGTTTGTCCAAAAGAAATGATTGATAAGCTAAAAAACCCAATAAGTTTAAAATCTATTATAAAAGAAGTTAGTTAAAATGAAGGATATAAATATTTTTTGTTTTGGTTTTGGCCAAGTAGCAAAAAATTTTATAAAGAAGCTTAGTATTGAGCAATATAATATTAACTTGTCAGCAACTTCTAGAAGTGAATCTTCAAAAAAAATATTCAATGGTATTAATTATAATAGCTACCTATTTAATAGTGAAAAATTTGATCAAAATTTAGTTGTAAAATTAAAAGAAGCAGATCATATCTTAGTTTCTATACCACCAGAAAATCAAGAAGATTTAGTTATAAAAAATTTTTCTAAATTTATAGAAAACTCCAAAGTAAAATGGATAACCTACTTATCGGCTACTAGTATTTATGGGGATCATAAGGGAGAATGGGTTAATGAAAATAGCAAAACAAACCCAATCTCAACTAATGGTATTGCAAGATTAAAAGCTGAAAATGCATGGGTTTCTTTGGAAAAAAATAACAAAATACCAATTCAGATATTTAGGTTATCTGGAATTTATTCTAATGAAAAAAATATTTTAATACGTCTAAAATCAGGAGATGTGAAATTGATCAATAAAAAAAATCATTATTTTTCTAGAATTCATGTAGATGATATTTCAAACATATTATTTAAATCTTTATCAAAATTTAAGTCAGGAGAGATATATAACCTATCTGACGATAAACCATCCACATCTGAAGATGTTACTTTATTTGGAGCAAAAATGTTAAATATTGAAAATATTGAAAAAATTGAAGTTGACCAAATTAAAAGTGAGATGTTGAAAAATTTTTATAATGAGTCTAAAAAAGTTAGCAACAAAAAGATGAAAAGTTATTTTAACTATAATTTAAAATTTCCAAGCTACATTGAAGGACTAAACTATATTAGAAGTAATTTTATCTAGTTCTAAGAGTATTCTCTTTAGGCCCTGTTTGCTTGATAAACTGTGATCACCATTTTTTATTATTACTAATTTTTTATTAGCTTTAGTAAATAGCTTAAGAACTTTTCTGGAATAACTTGTCGGAACAACTTCATCTTTACTTCCGTGAATCATAGTTACTTTGATGTTGGATTTAATTTTTTTATTTAAGATTTTATTTTTTCTACCATCTTTTATTAATTGATAGGTGATTGGATACTCATAATTACCATGTTTTAAATTATAAATTCCTTTCTTTATAGTTTCGTTCTTCATTTTTTTTGTAAACTTTTTCCACATTAGGTTTTGTAAAAACTCTGGAGCCGAACCAATTCCTAAAAAACCTTTAATTTGATCTTTAAAATATTTAAATTGATTTAAGGAGAGCCATGCACCCATACTCGAGCCAACTAAGATAAATTTATTTTTTTTAACTATTTTTTTAATTACAGTTTCAACTTCTTTTGACCATTGAGTGATATTTCCCTTGGTAAATTTTCCTGAGGACTTTCCATGACCAGAATATTCGAGAGCAAGAAAGCCAAGTTTATTTTTTTTAGCAAATTTTAATATAGTCTGAGGTTTTTCACCTTCAATACTTGACATAAAACCATGTAAAAAAACAATATAGAGATTATCTTTATATTCCTTACTTAAGTATCTTATTTGCCTGTTATTAAGGACCTTAATGTATTTAAATTTATTCATATAAGTTTATTAGAATTAATTCTTAATATATAGTTCTATCAAATGTCTTCAGAATTAAAAGTATTGCAAGTAATTCCTAAACTTGGATATGGGGGTGCAGAAACAGGCTGTTACGATCTTGCACACTATTTACCAGAAAATAATTGTAGTTCTTATATCGTAACTAGTGGAGGAGAATTATTAAAATTTATTGATAGAAAAAAAGTAAAAGTAATAAAACTTCCCGTTCATAGTAAAAATCCATTTTTAATGCTCTTTAATTCAATAGCTTTGATTTTTATTATTTTACTAAATAATATATCTATTGTTCATGCAAGAAGTCGTGCTCCAGCTTGGTCTTGTTTGTTTGCAACAAAAATTACAAGAAGAAAGTTTGTTACAACCTTTCATGGTACTTATAATTTTAAAAACTCAATTAAAAAATTTTATAATTCAGTAATGGTTAGATCAGATTTAATAATAGCAGGATCAAATTTTATTTTTTCACATATTAATCAAAATTATCCAAAATATTTAGATTTAAAAAAAAAATTCTTAGTAATTTTTAGGGGAATTAATGTCGATTATTTTGAATTATCAACAATTTTAGACAGTGAAGAAAACAGACTTATTTCAGATTGGGAAGTTGATAAAAATAAAAAAATAATCCTAATGCCAGGTCGTTTAACTGCCTGGAAAGGACAGGAGACATTTATTGAAGCATTAAATCTTGTTAATAAAGAACTAGGATATGATTCTTTTAATGCTGTTATTTTGGGTAGTGATCAAGGAAGAGACATTTATACAAAAAAAATTAAAAGATTGGCTGAGCAATATAGGCTAACTAGTCAGTTAAAATTTATAGAACATTGTAAAAATATGCCGTTAGCCTACAAAATATCAGACATTGTTGTTTCGGCCTCAGTAGAACCTGAAGCTTTTGGAAGGGTAGCAGTTGAAGCTCAATCAATGGAAAAACCAATAATAGCAAGTGATATTGGGGGATCTAACGAAACTATTACTGATAATGTGACGGGTTTTTTATTTCAGTCTGGTAATGCAGAAGCTTTGAGTAAAAAAATAGTAGAAGCCTTACAATTAGATGAATCTAGATTGAAATCTATTGGTATAGAGGGTAGAAAAAATATAATTAAAAAATTTAATGTTGAAAAAATGTGTTTTTCTACATATTCAGAATACAAAAAATTATTAAATTAAATGCCATTAATAACATTGCCAGATGGAAACACTATTGAATTTCCAAATAAAGTAACAGGACTTGAGGTTGCTGAAAAGATTAGTAAATCTTTATCAAAGCAGGCAACTATTATTAGTGTTAATGAAGAACTTAAAGATTTAAGTTTTGTTATAGATGAAGATTGCTCAGTCAAAATTTTTACTTCAAAAGATAAAGAAGGTTTAGAAACTATCCGTCATGACACGGCCCATATAACTGCAATGGCTGTTCAAGAGCTCTTTCCAGGAACACAAGTTACAATTGGTCCAATTATAGAAAATGGATTTTATTATGATTTTTCAAGAAAAGAACCCTTTACAGAAGATGATTTAAATAAAATTGAAAATAAAATGAAAGAAATTGTTGATAGAGATGTTCCAACTACAAGAGAAGTTTGGAAAAGAGATAAGGCCATATCTCATTTCAAAGATAAAGGAGAAATATACAAGGCTGAAATTATTGAAAGTATTCCACAGGGTGAAGATGTTTCTATATATTTTCATGGAGACTGGCATGATTTATGCAGAGGCCCTCATCTGTCTTCAACAGGAAAAATTGGTAAATACTTTAAATTAACAAAGGTATCAGGAGCTTATTGGAGAGGTGACTCAAATAATGAAATGCTGCAAAGAATTTATGGAACAAGTTGGGCATCACAAAAAGATTTAGATGAATATTTAAAAAGAATAGAAGAAGCAGAAAAAAGAGACCACAGAAAACTTGGAAAAGAAATGGATTTATTTCACTTTAGGGAAGAAAGTCCAGGATCAGTATTTTGGCATGAAAAAGGTTGGAAGTTATTTCAAAAATTAGTTGCATATATGAGAGCTAGACAAGAAAAAGCTGGCTACAAAGAAGTAAATACTCCTGAAATTTTAGATAGATCTCTATGGGAAAAATCTGGCCACTGGGAAAAATATGGAGAGCACATGTATACCTCTCAAACACCAGATGAAAAAATATTTGCAATAAAACCAATGAATTGTCCAGGTCACGTACAAGTTTTTAATCAAGGTTTAAAAAGTTATCGAGATCTTCCTTTAAGAATTTCAGAATTTGGAAAAGTGCACAGGTATGAGCCTTCAGGCGCCTTACATGGACTGTTAAGAGTTAGAGCCTTTACTCAAGATGATGCTCATATTTTTTGCACAGAAGATCAAATTACATCAGAGTGTTTGATTGTTACAAATTTGATTTTAGATATTTATAAAGATCTTGGATTTGAAGATGTAATATTAAAATATTCAGATAGACCAGATTTAAGAGTTGGTGATGATAATGTTTGGGACAAAGCTGAAAAAGCTTTGTTAGATGCAGTTAAAGCTTCAAAGCTTGAATACACAATTAATAAAGGAGAGGGAGCATTCTATGGTCCAAAAATTGAATTTGTTTTAAGAGATGCGATTGGTAGAGATTGGCAATGTGGAACTTTACAGGTAGATCTTAATTTACCAGGAAGACTAGATGCTTCTTTTGTTGATAAAGATGGAACTAAAAAAATTCCAGTAATGCTTCATAGGGCATTATTTGGTTCATTAGAAAGATTTATTGGAATTCTTATAGAAAACTATGCAGGTAAATTTCCATTTTGGATAGCTCCTTTACAAGCTGTTGTAATTCCAATTTCAGAAGAGTTTGATTCTTATGCAAAAGAAGTAAATGAAAAAATTAATAATGCAGGCATAAGCTCTGAGGTAGATTTAAAAAACCATAACTTAAATTATAAAATTAGAGAACATTCACTATCAAAAATACCACTTTTATTGATTTGTGGAAAAAAAGAAGTTGACAGTAACTCAGTAACGATTAGAAGATTAGATACTAACAAACAAGAAAATATGGAATTAAACTTATTTTTAAAAAAATTCTCAGCTTTAAATAAAGCACCTTCAAACTAAGTGGCAGATTTTAAAGGAAATTACTTTCAAAGAAGAACCAAAGACAGAGGACCTAAGTCTAATAATAGGATTACTGCACCAGAAGTTCAGGTAATTGGAAGTGATGGTGATAACATAGGAATATTAAATACTAATGAGGCCATATCAATGGCTAAAGAGCAAGGATTAGATTTAATTGAAATAGCTCCAAACGCAAAACCACCTGTATGTAAAATTATTGATATGGGTAAATTTAAATATGATGCTCAAAAAAAAGCAAATGTTGCTAAAAAGAAACAAAAAATTGTTTTATTAAAAGAAATTAAAATGAGACCAGTTACAGAAACTCATGATTATGATTTTAAAGTTAAAAATGCTAAAAAATTTATTGGAAAAGGTGACAAGGTAAAATTTACAATACGATTTAAGGGTAGAGAGCTACAACACTCACACCTAGGTAGAGAATTAATGGATAAAATAAAAGCTGATATGCAAGATATTGGCAAAGTCGAATTGCACCCAAAGTTTGATGGGAAGCAAATGATCATGGTTATTCAGCCTTTATAAGGCTTAATAGAGGTTGTAAATCCATTCCAATATTTGTATAAGTCCGCAGAATTATGCCAAAATTAAAAACTAAAAGTTCAGCAAAAAAAAGATTTAAAATCTCAGCTACAGGGAAAGTTATGATGGCTCAAGCTGGAAAGAGACATGGCATGATAAAAAGAACAAATTCACAAATTAGAAAATTAAGAGGCACGACTGCTATGTCAAAACAAGATGGCAAAATAGTTAAATCATACATGCCTTACAGTTTAAGAGGATAAAATGGCTAGAGTAAAAAGAGGCGTAACAAGTCACGCTAAACATAAAAAAGTTTTAAAAGCTGTCAAAGGTCAATGGGGCAGAAGAAAAAATACTATAAGAGTTGCAAAGCAAGCCATGGAAAAAGCTATGCAATATGCTTACAGAGACCGTAGAACTAAAAAAAGAGAATTCAAATCTTTATGGATACAAAGGATTAATGCAGGTGTTAGATCTGAAGGAATAACTTATTCAAAATTTATTAATGGCTTAACTAAATGTGGAATTAAGTTAGATAGAAAAATACTAGCTGAAATAGCATACGATAGCCCAGAAGCCTTTAAAACGATCGTTCAAAAAGCTCAATCGGCACTAAATTAATCTTCACTATTGTTTTTCTTCGGTGAAGAAATAATCTCTCAATATGTCTGATATTAAAAAAATAAAAGATGAATTTCTTTTAAAGTTAAAAGAAAATTTAGATTTAAATCAAGTTAATCAAATTAAAACAGAACTATTTGGTAAAACTGGGTTAATCAGCTCACAATTTAAACAGCTTGGAAAATTAGCAGAAGAAGAAAGAAAAAAATTTGCATCAGATTTAAACTTAGTCAAAAACGAACTTGAAAATTTGATTACTACAAAAATCAACGATATTGAAACAAAAGAGATTAACAAAAAGTTAGAAAAAGAAAAAATAGATATAACTTTACCAGAGAGACCTTTTGTTCAGGGAAAAATTCATCCTGTATCTCAAGTCATAGATGAAATTTCTTCAATTTTTTCAGAAATTGGTTTTAGTGTAGAAGAAGGACCAGATGTTGAAAATGAATATAATAATTTTACTGCATTAAATACGCCTGATAACCATCCTGCAAGAGATATGCATGATACTTTTTATCTAGATGATGCAAAAGAACTATTATTAAGAACACATACTTCTCCAGTTCAAATTAGAACAATGCTTAATGATAAACCACCTTTTAAAATAATAGCGCCAGGTAGAACATATAGATCTGACAGCGATCAAACCCATACACCAATGTTTCATCAAGTTGAGGGTCTACATATCGATAAAAATATTAATATGGGGCACTTAAAAGGATGTTTAAATTATTTTATTAAAGAGTTTTTTGAAGTTGATAAAATTAAAATGAGATTTAGACCTAGTCATTTCCCATTTACAGAGCCATCTGCAGAAGTTGATATTGGTTATGAAATAAAAGATGGAAAAATAGTAATTGGGGAAGGTGATAAATGGCTAGAAGTTTTAGGCTGTGGAATGGTTCATCCCAATGTTTTAAAAAATGTTAAAGTAAACCCTGATGAATTCCAAGGTTATGCATTTGGAATAGGAATAGATAGGCTCGCAATGTTAAAATATGGCATTAATGATTTAAGAGCCTTTTTTGATTGTGACTATAGATGGCTAAATCATTTTGGATTTGATCCAATAGATGTCCCAACAAACTATAGGGGCTTAAGCCGATGAAGATTACAACAGCATGGCTTAAAGATCATTTAGATACCAAACTTAATGAAAATCAAATCATCGATAAACTTACAGATATTGGTTTAGAAGTAGAGGGTGTTGATAGTCAATCAGGAGAGCTTGATGAATTTGTAATTGCCAAAATTTTGAAGGCTGAAAAGCATCCTGATGCAGATAGACTTAGAGTATGTGATGTTGATATAGGTTCGGGCAAACCAGTAAAAGTTGTTTGTGGAGCTCCAAATGCTAAAGAGGGTTTATTAACAATTTATGCTCCTCCTGGTGCTGTAGTACCAAAAAGCCAAATGAAATTGGTGGTAAGTAAAATAAGAGGTGTAACCTCATATGGAATGCTTTGTTCAGAATCTGAACTTAATCTATCAAACGAAAGTGATGGCATAACAGAGCTTTTACCAGAAAAATATAATAAAAAAGTAGGAGAAAATTATTTTCCAAAAAAAAATTTAAATGTAATTGATATTTCCATTACACCAAATAGAGCAGATTGCTTAGGTGTAAGAGGGATAGCAAGAGATTTAGCTGCTGCAGGTGCGGGAATATTAATAAATAAAAAAGAAAAAAAACTTGATAAAAAAAATAAACAAACAATTAGTGTAAAAATTGAAAATGAAAAAAATCAAGCATGTATATCCTTTGGTAGTTGTTTAATTAAAGGAGTAAAAAATACTGAAAGTCCAGAGTGGCTAAAAGACAAAATAATTTCTCTAGGCCAAAAACCTATTTCGGCAATAGTTGATATTACAAATTATGTAATGTTTGATTTGAATAGACCACTTCATGCATATGATGTTGATAAAATAGATAAAGGAATAGTTGTAAGAAATTCTAAAAAAGGTGAAACATTCGAAGCATTAGATAATAAGGAGTATAAATTAGAGGATGAGATGTGTGTCATATCAGATGCGTCAGGTGTATTAGGTCTTGGTGGTATAATAGGAGGCACAAGAACTGGAACTGAGCTAAATACAAAGAATGTATTAATTGAGTCTGCTTACTTTAGTCCACGATCAATCAGAAAATCATCTAAAATCTTGAATATAGATACTGATGCAAAATTTAGATTTGAAAGAGGTATTGATCCATTATCAATTGATCAAGGACTTGAAAGAGCAGCTAACTTAATACAAGAAATATGTGGTGGTGAAGTTAGTGAATTTGATATTCAAAAAATTGAAGATGTTAAAAAAAAATCATTAAAATTTGATCCTTCTTTGTTTGAAAAAATTACTGGATTTAATATTGATATAAAAGAAATGATAAAAATCTTAGATAACCTAGGATTTGAAACTAAAGAAAACAAGGGATTGCTAGATGTCGTTATACCATCTTGGAGACCAGATATTTCACAAGAAGTTGATGTGGTAGAAGAACTTGTAAGAATTAAGGGTTATGATCAAATTAAAATTATTGAACCTGAAAAAGTTAGAAAAAAACAAACATTAAATTTAAAACAAAAGTTATTTCATTTTTTACAAAGATCTATTGCTTCTAAGGGATATTTTGAGGCTATCACATGGTCTTTTACTGATAGTAAAATTAATCAGCTATTCATTGAAAATAACAAAGAAATTAAAATAATTAATCCTATAAGTTCTGATTTGAACGTTTTGCGAAGTTCAATTTTTTCTAATTTGATTATCCATTTGAATAAGAATTTAGGAAGAGGATTTAAAGATTTATCATTTTTTGAAATAGGCCCAACTTTTTTAGGATCTGAGCCAGGTGAGCAACAGACTGTAGCTACTGGATTAAGATCAGGAAAATTGGCTAGGCAGAGCTGGTTGGAAAAAGAAAGATTAGTAGATGTGTTTGATGTTAAAAGTGATGTCATCAAAAGTTTAGTTGAAGCAGGTTACAATAAAGACAAGCTTTATATTGATGATGAAACGCCAAGCTATTATCACCCTGGAAAATCAGGAAGAATATTTCTTAACAAAGGTAAAGAAAAAGTAGTTGCTTTTTTTGGTGATATTCACCCAGGTATATTAAAAAAATTAGACATTAAGGTTGAAGCATTAGTAGGGTTTGAAATATTTTTAGATAATTTAAAACAACCAAAAAAATCATTAAAAGATCAAAAAACTCAGTATAAATATTCAGATTTTCAAAAATCAGAAAGAGATTTTGCTTTTGTTTTAGATAAAAATTTTAAAGTTCAAGAATTAATCGAAACCATCTCTAATGTAGATAAAGAGTTAATAAAATCTGTCAAAGTATTTGATGTTTATGAAGGAACCAATATTCCTGAAGGTAAAAAATCAATTGCATTAAATGTAATTATTCAATCTTTAGAAAAAACTTTGGCTGAGGATGATTTAAACAAAATTAATCAACTTATTATTTCTGCTGTTGAATCCAAAACTGGTGCTAAGATTAGATCATAATCATGACAAAAATTGATCACATCAGAAACTTTGCAATCATTGCGCATATTGATCACGGTAAATCAACAATCGCAGATAGGATAATTCATAGTTGTGGTGGTCTAACCGAAAGAGAAATGAAGGCACAAGTTCTAGACTCAATGGATATTGAGAGAGAAAGAGGAATAACTATTAAAGCTCAAACAGTTAAACTTAATTATAAAGCAAAAGATGGTAAAGAGTACATTCTAAACATAATTGATACTCCAGGACACGTAGATTTTAGCTATGAAGTTAGTAGATCTCTGTATGCATGCGAGGGATCTATTTTAATTGTTGATAGTACCCAAGGAGTAGAGGCTCAAACATTGGCTAATGTTTATCAAGCTTTAGACACCAAACATGAGATAGTACCTGTACTAAATAAAGTTGATTTACCAGCATCAGATTTAGAAAAAACAAAACAAGAAATAGAAGAAGTTATAGGTATTGATACTGAAAATGCCATACCTTGCTCTGGAAAAACAGGTGAGGGCATAGAAGATATTCTAGAACAAATTATTGTGTCACTACCAGCTCCAGAAGGAGAAAAAGATGCTGATTTAAAATGCTTATTAGTTGATAGTTGGTATGACACTTATTTAGGGGTGGTTATTTTAGTTAGAGTTATTAATGGAAAAATTTCTAAAAATATGAAGATCAAAATGATGTCTACTAATCAAGAATATATAATTGAAAAAGTAGGTGTGTTTACCCCAAAAGCAACTGATGTTAATGAATTAAATGCAGGAGAAATTGGTTTTATAACAACAGGAATAAAAATTTTATCAGAAACAAAAGTTGGAGATACTATTTGTGATGCAACCAAACCACCTCAAGAGGCGCTTCCAGGATTTAAACCAAGTAAGCCAGTTGTATTTTGTGGATTGTTTCCTGTAGATAGCTCTGAATACCAAAAATTAAAAGATGGTTTAGGTAAGCTTCAATTAAATGATGCTAGTTTTTCATATGAGGCAGAATCTTCATCTGCGTTAGGTCTTGGCTTTAGATGTGGTTTTTTAGGTCTCTTGCATTTAGAAATTATAACCGAAAGATTAGAAAGAGAATTTGATATAAATTTATTAACTACAACACCTGGAGTAGTTTATAAAGTTCATATGAACAAAGGGGAAATAATAGAGTTACAAAATCCTTCAAGTTTACCAGAACCTACTCTAATCAAATTTATTGAAGAGCCTTGGATTAAAGCAACAATTATTACACCAGATCAATATCTAGGAGCAATTATAAAGGTTTGTCAGGATAAAAGAGGAGTACAAACAAACTTAAGTTATTCAGGTAATAGAGCAGTTTTAAATTATGAAATTCCTCTAAACGAAGTTGTTTTTGATTTTAATGATAGACTTAAATCAATGACTAGTGGTTATGCAAGTTTTGATTATGAAATTATAGGTCATAGAGAAGGAGATTTAGTAAAATTAGGAATACTTGTTAATGCTGAGCCAGTAGATGCTCTATCAATGATGGTTCATAAAGATTTTGCTCAAACAGTTGGAAGAGAAGTTTGTGAAAAATTAAGAGATTTAATTCCACGACACAATTTTATGATTCCAGTTCAGGCAGCAATTGGAGGAAAGATTATAGCAAGAGAAACTATTAAGGGTTTTAAAAAAGATGTTTTAACAAAAATTCATGGTGGTGGTGCTAGAGATAGAAAAAGAAAACTATTAGATAAGCAGAAAAAAGGAAAAGCTAGAGGAAAACAGTTTGGAAAAGTTGAAATACCACAAGAAGCATTTATAGGAGTGCTTAAAATTAATAAAGACCAGTAGCTGGAGAGATGGCTGAGCGGTTTAAAGCGCACGCTTGGAAAGTGTGTGTACTGTTAAAGGTACCCAGGGTTCGAATCCCTGTCTCTCCGCCAAAAATTAAAAACCATTTAAAAAGGCGACTTATTCATTCAATTTCTGTGGATTAGTATAATTAATTTCCCTCTTTTTTTTATAAAAATGTTATAATTATTTAATTTTCCGATACAAAAAATATGAAAAACAACTCAACATATCAAGCAGACTCCATCAAAGTTTTAAAAGGTCTTGAAGCTGTTAGAAAAAGACCTGGAATGTATATTGGTGATACCGATGATGGAACAGGTTTGCATCATATGGTCTATGAGGTTGTTGATAACTCAATAGATGAAGCTTTAGCAGGACACTGTAAAAATATAGATGTTAAAATAAACTCTGATGGAACCATTACAGTTAGAGATGATGGTAGAGGAATACCTGTTGATATGCATAAGGGTGAAAAAATGTCTGCTGCAGAAGTTATTATGACTCAGCTTCATGCTGGAGGAAAATTTGATCACGACTCATACAAAGTATCAGGTGGATTACATGGTGTTGGAGTTTCAGTTGTAAATGCATTATCAGAAAAATTAAAGTTAGAAATAGATAGAGATGGAAATAGCTGTCTCTTATACACATCTCCGAGCCCACGAGACGGACTCCTATCTCGT
>OJDO01000185.1_pt1 | contig 19597 bp, 8 predicted proteins | sample 1592801 | NCBI WGS metagenome assembly OJDO01 (sample SAMN05416793, study PRJEB24817) | seawater metagenome | isolation source: Sea water | place: Canada:Atlantic | collected 2013-11 | reverse complement strand
TACTTCCCATGTGCCATCGGCATTTATGGTTACATTATCAACGGTTACTTTTTTATCGTCTTTATCTGTAAAGGTTACGGTAATGCTGTTTGTTGATTCTACGTCATCAACTTTACCGCTTACACTTACCGCTTCGTCTTCTGCTGCGTTTATTACTGAGTCTTCAAGCACTAGCGTTGTACTGGCTTGGGTGTCTTTTGTAAAGTTGAGGGTGCTTGTTGCTGGATTACCCGCTATATCTTGCGTGCTTACATCTACTGTGTAATCGCCATCTGATAAAACCCGTAAAATAGAGCTATTAAGCTCCCAGTTACCCTGCGCATCTACGGTGGTTGTAGCGGTAAACAACTCATCACCGTTATTGTCTTTTAGTACAATATCAACTTCTTGTCCTGACTCTACATCACTAATTGTGCCACCAATTTTTGCTGTTGCTTGCTCTTGTTCATTAATGAATGCGTCATCACCTACATTTACGTTAATTGTGGCTTGGGTATCTTTAACTAATGTTGTGCTATTTACTGCTTCGTTACCTGCGTTATCAAACACGCTTACACTTGCTGTAATGTCGCCATCGGCTAATTCGCTAATATTTGCAGCGGTAACAGACCAATTACCATCACTGTCTAAAACAATGTTTTTAATTGTTTCTGTTTTACCGTTTTGATCGGTAAAGGTAACCGTTATATTGTTGGTTGACTCTACGTCATCTACTTTTCCGCTGAGTGCTACGGCTTCATCTTCGGCTGCATTAATAAGCGTATCTGCAAGCTCTATGGTGGTAGTTGCTTGGGTGTCTTTTATAAATTCTGCACTATTAACCGCTTCGTTACCTGCGTTATCAAATACGCTGACACTTGCGATTACTTCACCATCGGCTAGTTCGCTAATATTTGCAGCGGTAACAGACCAATTACCATCACTGTCTAAAACAATGTTTTCAATTGTCTCTGTTTTACCGTTTTGATCGGTAAAGGTAACCGTTACATTGTTGGTTGACTCTATGTCATCTACTTTTCCGCTAAGTGCTACGGCTTCGTCTTCTGCTGCATTAATTACGTTATCGGCAAGTTCTAACGATGTAGTTGCTTGTGTATCTTTATTAAATGTAGTGTTGTTTACAGCTTCGTTGCCTGCGTTATCAAATACGCTTACGCTTACTGCAATTTCGCCATCGGTAAGTATACTTATGTCACTTGGGTTTATTTGCCAGTTGCCATCGCTATCTACATCAACTTTTGCAGTAACTGAGTTGGTGCCGTCACTAAATGTAACAGTTACTTCTCGTGTAGCTTCAACATCGGTAACTGTACCGCTTATAATTACATTGCTTTGCTCGACTGCATTCACTACATCATCGTTTTCAGCGACTTCTATTGTGGTACTGGCTAGCTTATCGTGCTCGGCAGTGTCGTTACTTGTAGCGGTATTACCTGCTACATCGGTTACAGTAGCTGTTGCGGTTAATGTACCATCATTTAAAGCTGATATATCAGCATCTGTAATTGTATAAGCGCCGTTAATTACTTCAGCAGTAAATGTTTCAGTATTTGTGCCATCACCCACAACTACTGAGACTGTTTGACCGTTTTCAATGTTAGTTACATCACCTGTAATGCTAACAACTGTATTTTCTGAGTTGCCATTAATTACATTATCGCCTGTATCGTTTATATCTACAGTTACACTGGCTAGCTGATCTAATAAAACAGTGTCGTTTGCTGTGGCTGTATTACCCGCTAAGTCTAAAACAATGGCAGTGGCTGTAATTGTGCCGTTATTTAAGCCCGATATATCTACATTTTCAAAACTGTATTGACCGTTAGTAACAGTGCCTATTAATTCAATGTCTGGGTTTTCACCGTCAGATACGGTTACTGTAATTGATTGACCATTTTCTATATTTTCAACTGCGCCGGTTATGGTTATTTGCGAGTTTTCGTTACTGCCGTTAATAACACCGTCGTCTGTTTGTGCAATATTTAAAGTTACGCTGCTTAGCGTGTCTTTTGTAAAAGTAAGCTCTGAATTTGCAGGGTTCCCAGCTGAATCTGTGACTGCTACAACTGCGTTAATTTGACCTTCGGCTAAGTCAGCAATTTGATCAGTAGTAACTTCCCATGTGCCATTATCGCTAACGATAGCAGTTATTACTTTAGACACACTATTGCTGTCGGTAAGCGTTAATGTAACTTCTCGCCCTTGCTCTACATCTACAGTATTACCCGTTAACACAGCACTCGCTTGCTCTAAGCTATTAATTACTTGATCGTCATCAGGCAGTGCAATATCAATTTCTGCTAGCTTGTCTAATTCAACTGAATCTTGCGCTGTTACAGGGTTGCCTGCTTTATCAGATACGCTAGTTGTAGCGGTTAATGTGCCATCGTTAAGATTGCTTGCATCAATCGGATCGGTCACGTATTCGCCGTTGGTCACTGTTGCAGTTGTAGTTACAGCTGGGTTAACGCCATCGCTAATGCTTACCGTAACCGTTTGGCCATCTTCAACGTCGGTAACCGTACCGCGTACAATAATTGCCGCGCTTTCGCCGTTACCGTTAATTACTGAATCGGCTGATTTATCAATACTGGTGGTGATGGCAGCCGTGTTATCAAGCTCGACTGAATCTTGTGCTGTTACCGGGTTGCCTGCTTTATCAGATGCAGTCGCAGTAGCGGTTAATGTGCCATCATTAAGGTTGCTTGCATCAATCGGATCGGTCACGTATTCACCGTTTTGAACGGTTGCTTGTACTTCAACTGGTGGGTTAACGCCATCGCTAATGCTTACCGTAACCGTTTGGCCATTTTCAATATCGGTAACTGTACCGCGCACAACGATTGCTTCACTTTCGCCGTTGCCGTTCATAACACCGTCGGCTGTTTTATCAATGTTTGTGGTTATTGCAGCGGTGTTATCAAGCTCGACCGTATCTTGTGCTGTTGCAGGGTTACCTGCCTCATCCGATACGCTAGCTGTAGCGGTTAATGTGCCATCGTTTAGTGCACTAGCATCAATTGGATCTGTTACATATTCACCGTTTTGAACGGTTGCTTGTACTTCAACTGGTGGGTTAACGCCATCGCTAATGCTTACCGTAACCGTTTGACCATCTTCAACGTCGGTAACCGTACCGCGTACAACGATAGCTTCACTTTCGCCGTTACCGTTAATAACTGAGTCGGCTGTTTTATCAATACTGGTGGTGATGGCTGCCGTGTTATCAAGCTCGACCGTATCTTGCGCTGTTACCGGGTTGCCTGCTTTATCAGATACGCTAGCTGTAGCGGTTAATGTGCCGTCGTTTAGATTGCTAGCATCAATTGGATCTGTGGCATATTCGCCGTTATTAACAATTGCTTGTACTTCAACTGGCGGGTTAACACCATCGCTAATGCTTACCGTAACCGTTTGACCATCTTCAATATCGGTAACTGTACCGCGCACAACAATAGCTTCACTTTCGCCGTTACCGTTAATAACTGAGTCGGCTGTTTTATCAATACTGGTGGTGATGGCAGCGGTGTTATCTAATTCAACTGAATCTTGCGCTGTTACAGAGTTACCAGCTAAATCAGACGCTGTTGCGGTCGCGGTTAATGTGCCGTCGTTCAATGCACTAGCATCAATTGGATCTGTTACATATTCACCGTTTTGAACGGTTGCTTGTATTTCAACTGGCGGGTTAACACCATCACTGATTGTAACGGTAACCGTTTGACCATCTTCAATATCCGTAACTGTACCGCGCACAACGATAGCGTCGCTTTCACCATTGCCGTTAATAACACCGTCGGCTGTTTTATCAATGTTTGTGGTTATTGCAGCGGTGTTATCAAGCTCTACTGAATCTTGCGCTGTTACCGGGTTGCCAGCTAAATCAGACGCTGTTGCGGTCGCGGTTAATGTGCCATCGTTAAGGTTGCTTGCATCAATCGGATCGGTTACGTATTCGCCGTTGGTCACTATTACCGTTGTGGTTACTGCTGGGTTAACACCATCGCTAATGCTTACTGTAACCGTTTGACCGTCTTCAACGTCAGTAACCGTACCGCGCACAATGATAGCGTCGCTTTCACCGTTACCGTTAATTACTGAATCGGCTGTTTTATCAATACTGGCGGTTATTGCAGTGGTATTATCTAGCTCCACTGAATCCTCAGCGCTAACAGGGTTACCTGCTAAATCAGACGCCGTTGCAGTGGCGGTTAATGTGCCGTCGTTCAATGCGCTTGCATCAATAGGATCTGTTACATATTCACCGTTAGTAACAATTGCTTGTACTTCAACTGGCGGGTTAACGCCATCGCTGATTGTGACGGTAACCGTTTGACCGTTTTCAACGTCGCTAACCGTACCGCGCACTATAATTGCGGCGCTTTCGCCATTGCCGTTAATAACACCGTCGTCGGTTTTATCAATACTGGTGGTAATGGCTGCGGTGTTATCTAATTCAACTGAATCTTGCGCTGTTACAGGGTTGCCTGCAGCATCTGAGACGTTAACTGTGGCTGTTAATGTGCCGTCGTTTAGGCTGCTTGCATCAATAGGATCTGTTACATATTCACCGTTTTGAACGGTTGCTTGTACTTCAACTGGCGGGTTAACACCATCACTAATTGTAACGGTAACTGTTTGACCGTCTTCAACGTCGGTAACGGTACCGCGAACAACAATTGCGGCACTTTCGCCGTTACCGTTAATAACACCGTCGTCGGTTTTATCAATGCTGGCAGTAATAATTGCTGTATTATCTTGCTCAAAAGAATCTGTAGCTTGCGAAATATTTCCGGCTGAATCAACAACACTTGCAGTCGCTGATATATCACCGTCTACCAATGCTAATATATCAACATCAGATAATTCATAACTACCATTTTCAACGATAGTTGTAACTTCTACTTTATTGCCTGCTGAATCTGTAAAGATAATAGTAACTTCTTGACCATCTTCAACACCATTTACAATACCGCTTAGTGATAATTCAGTATTTTCAGAACTACCATTAATAATGCCATCTTCAGTTTTATCAATTTCTAGGGTAAGAGTACTTTGTGTATCTTTTGAAAAATTAACACTTTGCGTTGCTTCGTTTCCTGCTGCATCAAAAATACTAATTTCAGCTGAAATTTCACCATCAAGAAGTGACTCAATATCGCCGCTAATTTGCCAGTTACCATTTTCATCAACTTGTGTAGTAACAACTATTTGTCCATTGTTACTATCTGTAAATGTAACAGTAACTAACTGTCCTGGTTCAATACCTGAAACAGAGCCGCTTAGAGTTACATTATTTTGTTCCGCACTATTAATAATACCGTCTATATCTTGCGCTATTAAGTTAGCAGCAACCGAGCTGTCGTATTGAGTTTCATCGGAGGCATTTGCTGGGTTTCCAGCAGAATCTTGTGCTGTTGCAGTGGCTGATATTGTTCCATCATTTAATGATGAAATATCAACACCCGTTAGTTCATAAGCACCATTAACAACAATCGCTGTTACTGTGATTGGAGGATTTACACCATCACTTAAAACAACAGTGACTGTTTGGCCATCTTCAATACCACTGACGGTACCTTTAATAGTAACGTTTGTATCTTCTTCGCTATTTATTACACCATCTTCGGTTTTATCTATTTCAACCGTAATCGCAGCCGTTGCATCTTGAGTAATCACTTGCGTAGTTGTTGCGGCATTACCAAGTAAATCTTGAGCTTCGGCCGTTGCGCTAATTTCACCATCATTTAAAGTCGAAATATCAACATCTAATTGATATTGACCATCGATTACGACAGCTTCAACAATAACTTCATTACCCTCTGAATCTTTTAGAATAACTGATACTGTTTGACCGTCTTCAATACCTACGACAGTACCAGTTATATTAACTAAATTTTCTGAACCACTTATTACGCCATCTTCAGTTTCGTTTACTTCAATAGTAATAATCGCGGTGGTATCTTTTAAGAAAGTTTTTTGAATTTGAGTATCATTTCCAGCTTCATCTATAGTGCTGACTAGTAAAGTAAAGCTACCATCTGCTAAATCTATAAATGGCTCAGGACCAATACTCCATTGACCATTAACTACTGTTGCTTCATAGGTTGCAACTACATTCCCTTCAGAATCGATTATATCAACGGTTACTAACTGTCCATCTTGAACATCTATAACTTCACCAGCAATTTCTAATGGAGTATTTGTATTTAAACCATCTTCAAAATCAATAAATATACTTGCTTGCGTGTCTTTAATTTTTGTTTCGCTAGCTGAGTCATCTTCACTGCCGCCGACTAAAGAAACCCTTGCGGTTACTTCACCGTCATTGAGTCCTGTAATATCAATATTTTCTACAGACCAGAAACCATTTTGAACTTCGGTTGTTATTGTTATTTCATTACCGTCTTGGTCGCTCAATATAATTTGAATCAACGTACCATCGGCAACATTTTCAACAGTGCCTGAAAACTCTAAAGCAACAGCATCATATTTATTTATATATATACCGTCACCGCCTAAACGGCCCACGTTAAATACAGGATCTCGCGTAAACTCAATAAAATTTGGATCTTCTTCTTTAGCCGTTGCATCTGGTGTGGTTTCATAACCAGAATCAGGTACTAATTCCTGCGCTTGACGCGAAATTAATTGAAGCATCATTGCTGCTTGGCTTCCATCAACTCGGCTAGTTTGAGTAGCATTATTGTCAACACTGAGTTGTTCAAACGAAGCATTTTGCCCTAAATCTGTAACAAGCTGTGCAATAATATCTTTTGGAACGATAAAATTTTGATCGCTCTCAGGAAATATAAGTTCGTTACCTTCAAGTTCAATAGCGCTACTATTTAATATTGGTAGATCTCGTAATTCTTCTGGAACTGAGTCAACTTTAACCCAGTCACCATTTTCCATAACGATCCAAATATTATTTAGTAGTTCAACAATTACAACAGCTTGATTTATATTTTCCAAAATAGATCCTAGGCAATTTACAAAATTAGGTTAAATTAAACGACAATTTATTTGTCTTATAATACATGATAAAGCATTACAAAAAAACAATTTTAAATTACATTAATTTAACATCGTTATTGCTATATATTTATATATAACCAGTATTACATAATTAACAAACAAGAATAAGCAATTCTTTATCACTAACAAAAAAAACAAAACAAAACTAAAAGCTTACTTTAATTCAAAATAAAACATACTTTATAATTTTTTACTTGTACTACTAACATTTAAATAAAATAGATCGAGCTCAATTAGTTAACAAAGTATAATAATAACGATCTTTAAATTTAATATGTATGAAAGCAGTCAAAAAAATATGCAAAGTGCGCGTTTTATTCCCTTTAGAAAGCAAGATATTGTCGATATGTGTAGCGAAGAGCTTAAAAGCAGTACACAAAAAACATCGTTTAAACAATTTTGTGATTTACTAGCAAGCCTTATTCATTACGATTACCACGCAACACTTGAATCACTTAAAAACAACTACGCACCCTTTGATCCCAATAGTGACACGCGATCATTAGCGCCAGTATCGGAGGATCAAAAAGCGCAGTGCCAACGAGATTTTGCTAAAGATTTTGCTAAGGTACTTAATGCAGCTAACTTTGAAGTGATCACCAATGAAGACTTACAAGATGCATTGAACGAAGAGTCACTATTTAAGGTGCGCCTTGAAGTTGAATTTGACGACTTTGAAGAAGTGGTTTTTTATCGCCGTGGCGAGTCGCAACTGACCGAAACCATAACTAGCTTTTGGGGCCTTCGTAAAAAGCCGCTGCACTTTACTAATTACGACCGTGTTGCGGTGTTTATTCGTTTTAAAGATAAAGCCCACTTTGAAGCTAAAAATAAAATACCTTTAGGGTTCGAGCCAAGCTCTACCATAGTGAAACTGTTTCAAAATGTTCCAAAAGCCGATCTCGAAATGCTATTTCCTAACAGTGAAGTACGCATGCGCCCTATTGATAAAGCAATTATTGGCTCATCGGCTTTAATTGGCGGTGCGGTGGTACTTATAACTAAGCTTGGTGCATCAATTTTATTATTGCTTGCTCTGTTTGCTTTTTGGGGTGGCTTTAGAAGTGAAGCTGTCGAAATGACGCAACAACACTTTATTACCTTTGCTATTGGTATGGGGGTATTTGGCAGCTTTATTTTTAAAGAATGGAGTAAGTTTAAAAACCGTAAAATTAAATTTATGAAAGCACTTAGCGATAACCTCTACTTTAAAAACCTTGATAACAACGCCGGTGTTTTTCACACCCTTATAGACGCCGCCGAAGAGGAAGACATAAAAGAAGCGCTGCTTGCGTATACGTTTTTACTAAAATCAGAAAACGGCTTAACCGCCCAAACGCTTGATGAACAAATAGAGCATTGGTTTAAAAGTAAATATCAGTGCGAACTCGACTTTGAAATTAGCGATGCGCTTGAAAAGTTGGAGCGTATGCGCTTAGTGACGTGTACTAATGATGTGTATAGCGCAATAAATTTGGAAAACGCAAAAACTATTTTGGATGAGCGCTGGGATAACCTTTTTCAATATAATTAACCTGCAAAGTTTACTTAACAACAAAAAAGCAGCTGAAACTTCAGCTGCTTTTACGTTATCTAACAGGTGCAATTAGCTAAGCAGCTTGATGCCTAGTAAACTTTGCATGTACTAGCTTATAAAGTGCAGGCAATATTAATAGCGTAAGTAAGGTTGATGAAATAATCCCTCCTACAACAACCGTCGCCAGCGGCCGTTGTAGCTCAGCGCCGGTGCCTGTATTTAGCGCCATAGGAATAAACCCTAAACTTGCCACTAAAGCGGTCATAAGTACTGGGCGCAGGCGCGAAAGTGCACCTGTTTGTATCGCATCTATTAAACTGAGCCCATCGGCTCTTAATTGTTTAATAAACGACAGCATAACCACACCATTTAATACCGCTACACCACTTAGCGCTATAAACCCCACGCCTGCCGATATTGATAACGGCATATCGCGTAATAGTAACGCAAGCACGCCACCTGTCAGTGCAAGTGGTACGCCGCTAAATATAATTAACGAATCACGCAGTGAATTAAACGCACTGTAAAGCAGGCCAAATATAAGCAATAAAGTAACTGGCACCACCAGCGATAACCGCTTACTTGCCGATTCTAATTGCTCAAATGTACCGCCGTATTCAATCCAATAACCACTTGGTAAATTAAGATCTGAATTTAAAGCGGCTTGTGCATCACTTACAAAGCTTGCTAAATCACGCCCTTCTACATTTGCAGTAACAACAACATTACGCTTACCGCTTTCACGGTTTATTTGATTAGGCCCTTTATCAATACTAATATTTGCAACTTCCCCTAGCGGTACAAATGCAAGGTCTGGGTTGGCACTTTTGGGCACGGCCACTGGCAAACGCGCAAGCTGTGATACATCGTTTGACCAGCGCTCATCTAAACGCACTAATAACGAAAAGCGTTTATCGCCTTCATAAATAAGCCCGGTTTGTACACCGCCTACCGCAGCACTTACACTTTGCTGTATATCGGTTACGGTTAAGCCTAACAGCGCCATATGATCGCGAAGCGGCGTTACCGAAAGTGTAGGCAAACCTTCCATTTGCTCAAGGCGTACATCAGTTGCGCCTGTAATGTTTTGCACCAAGGCTGTGGCTTTTTCGCCATACTGTTTTAATGTTGATAAATCATCGCCATAAATACGCACCGCAACGTCGGCGCGCACGCCTGCTATTAACTCGTTAAAACGCATTTCTATAGGTTGCGTAAACTCATAATTATTACCTGGTACTTCATTTACTAAATGGCGAATTTGCTTAACTAGATCTTCTTTACTTAAAGCGGGATCAGGCCATTGTTCGCGCGGCTTTAACATTAAAAAGGTATCGGCAACGTTAGGTGGCATAGGATCGTTTGCTACATCTGGAGTGCCAATTTTTGAAAATACTTTTTCAACTTCAGGTATGGCTAAAATGGCTTGCTCTAGCTCTTTTTGCATTTTTACCGATTGTTCAATACCGGTGCCGGTAATGCGCAGTGCGTGCATGGCTATATCGCCTTCATCAAGCTGCGGTAAAAATTCAGCGCCCATATTTTTAACTTTAAAGCCAAGTGCAATTACAAGCACAGCAGCAATGCTTAACATTACCCACGGCAACTTAAGCGATAGACCAAGTAGCGGTTTATAGCCTTTTTTAATACCACGCATAACTGCATTTTCGCTTTCACTCACCTTGCCACGTACGAATACCGCAATAGCGGCAGGTACAAAGGTAACGGCAAAAATAAGTGCGCCAACTAGTGCGGCTACAACAGTAAATGCCATTGGCTGAAACATTTTTCCCTCAACCCCACTAAGTGCAAACAGCGGCAAATACACCAGCATAATAATTAAAATGCCAAATACCGCAGGGCTAAACACTTCTTTAGTAGCGGCGGTTACAACACTTAAACGCTCATTTAATGTAAGTAGCCGGCCATGTTTATGCTGCGCAAGTCCTAATTGCCTTAAACAGTTTTCAACCACAATTACAGCGCCATCAACTATTAAACCAAAGTCGATTGCGCCTAAACTCATTAGGTTACCCGACACGCGATTACCCACCATACCGGTAATGGCAAATAACATGCTAAGCGGAATAACCATTGCCGTAATAAGCGCGCCGGTTACATTACCTAATAACAGCAGCAAAATAACAATCACTAATACAGCGCCTTCAAACAGGTTAGTTTTTACAGTGTCTATGGTTTTATCAACAAGGGTTGTGCGGTCATAAACTGCTTCTACCACAACACCTTCAGGCAAGCTTAGCTGTACGGCTTTGAGTTTATCTGCCATCGATTTTGCCACTACGCGGCTGTTTTCGCCAATTAGCATCATGGCGGTGCCGAGCACGGTTTCTTTACCATTATAAGTAGCAGCGCCGGTTCTAAGCTCTTTACCTAAACGCACATTTGCTACATCTTTAATCCGTACTGGTGCATCATCGCGCTTAGCAACTACAGTATTGGCTATATCATCAATGGTTTTTAATTGCCCTGGTGAGCGCACTAAATATTGCCCATCAAAGCGTTCTATAAACCCTGCGCCTTGGTTGCTGTTATTTAATTTAAGTGCAGTAATTACATCGCTTAGCGTGAGCTTATAAGCGAGTAGTTTTTCAGGCACGGGGGCTACTTGGTACTGGCGCTCAAAGCCACCTTGGCTGTTTATTTCGGTAACACCTTTTACTTTTAATAGCTGCGGGCGAATAACCCAATCTTGCAGAGTACGTAAATCCTCTGCGTTAAATGGCGTGCCATCGTCTTTTGATGCGCCTTTATTTGCATGCACAGAGTAAGTAAAAATCTCCCCTAGCCCGCTGGCAATTGGCCCTAAGTTTGGCTCAATATTGGCTGGCAAGTCTGAGCTAATACTTTGAATGCGCTCTGATATTTGCTGGCGCGCCCAGTAAATATCGGTGCCTTCGTTAAAAATAACGGTAACTTGCGAAAGCCCATAACGCGAAATCGAACGAGTGTAATCAAGCTTTGGTATGCCCGCCATAGCGGTTTCAATTAAATAGGTAATGCGCTGCTCTGCTTCAAGCGGGGTAAACCCGGGCGCTTTTGTATTTATTTGTACTTGCACATTAGTTATATCGGGTACGGCATCAACGGCTAAATTTTGTGTGTTGTATACACCAAACCCAGCAAATAAAAGCGTGAGCGCAAGCACCATCATTCGGCGTTTAACCGCAAAAGAAACTATCCAATCAATCATGCTGCCTCCTAGTGTGAGTGGCTTGCGCCGCTTTTTAAAATATCGGCTTTAATTACATAACTGTTTTGCGTTACGTACTCACTATTTGGCGAGAGCCCCTCAAGTACCTCTACCCACTCGCTGTTTTTAGCACCAAGCTTTACAGGGTGTACTTCAAATACATTGCCGCTTTTAATAAACACACTAGGTTTGCCGTTAAATTCCTGCACAGCTGTAGCCTTTACTCGCACTGCAGCATCTACTTTTGCAGTACTAATGTCGCTATTAACATGCATACCAGGACGCCAATGACCATTAGGGTTTTTAAGCTCGATTCGCGCACGCGCAATATGCCCGCCGCTCATCATCGGGGCTATGTAAAACACCTCACCTTGCGCATTTAAATGATGATGTAAATCGTACACTTTTGCGCTTTGTCCTATGGCGAGCTTTTCAATATTTTCAGGAAAAGCCGAGAGCTCGACCCATACGGTTTCAAGGTTTACTATTTGCATTAATGCGCTATTGGCAAGCTCACCGCGCTTTAAATATTGCTCGGTAATAACGCCTGTAATTGGGCTTTTTATGGTGTAATTTTGCAGTGTTTCGCGGTTGGTTATACTGGCAAGCTTATCGCCTTTTTTAACGTTTTGACCAATGCTTACAAAGATATCGTTAACTAAGCCGGTATAAGGCGCCATTACTTCAACAGTGCCGTGCGCGGTGGGTGCTATAACACCAAATAGAGTATCTGTTAGTTCAACGCTACCTGCTTTTGCTATCTCGGTTTTAATTCCTGCGCGTTCAATTGCTTGGGAGCTTAGCGTTGCACGCCCTTCTTCTTGCTCATAATGATAATTTATTTCAACGCCTTTATAGCGTGCCATTACATCAAGCTTAAAAGAATGCGGCTCGTTTACGCTCACGGTACTTACTAAATAGTCATCTTCAGCTTTGAAGCGAATAAGCTGCGGCTCTTCACTTAAACGTTGCACGTTTATGGTTACGTCTAACTGGTTTATATCCACCGCTTTATCGTTATTAAAGCCATATATTCGCAGCTCGGTATTACCTGCAAACTGGGTTAACTTAAGCTCTAAATCAAGGGCGTTATTGGTTAGTAAAAATCCGCCGTGTGGGCCTTTTTGTGTGTGTTCGTCTTTGTGGCCTTCTTCGTGACCTTTTTCGTGATGGCTATCAGATGCCATAGCCGTGCTACTTAAAAATGGGAGTGTAAATAATTGCGTTATAAATAATGCGATAAGAGTGTTATTCATGATTGATGAGTCTCAATTAAAGGTTGGCCAGTTAAACGCTCAAGGGTAAGCAGCACTTGATATAGCTCGCTATGGATGTTGATAAGTGCGCGTTTAGAATCAAATAAAGCTTGCTGTGCGTCGAGTAATTGCAACACCGATATTTGCCCTTGTTGATAGCTTTTTAAACTTTGTTTTATAAGCGTTTGTGCTTGTGGAATAACTTGATGTGTTAATAGCTGTGCCTGCGCAGTTTTACCTTGATAATACGCATAGAGCGTGCGTATTTGCTGGCGTAGCTGAACACGTAATTGCCCTTGTTGCTCATTAAGTAGCGTAAGTTGATGCTTTGCAGCCTCAATATTACCGCTATTAGAATTGCTTAACTGCAGCGGCATTGAAAACGAAAACACCAACGAGCTGGCATCAGTTTGCTGGTTATATCGCACGCCACCACCCAGGGTTAAATCGCTTTGCCCGCTTGAGCGTTGCAGCGACAAATTAGCCGTTTGCTGCATATATTGCTGCTGCAGCAGTGCAAATTCAGGTGCTGTATTTACCGCATCAAGTAGCACTGCTTCACTTTTAACAGCAGCTATTTGTGATAAATCGCCAGCATAGTAATCACTCACTTGCGGCTCTTGCCAAAGCTCGGTTAGAGCTAAGCGCGCACGCTCAAATTCGCTATTTAGCATCAGCGTATTTAAATCTACTTGGCTTAATGCATAACGCATGCGGGTTACATCAGCACTTGAGGCTGCACCCGCTTTAGCGCGTTTTTCAATTGCGTTAAGTGCCTGCTTAACGGTGTTTTTACGCTCACTATTTAAAGCAATTAACGCCTGAAATTTAAGTATTTGGTAATAGCGCTCAGCGGTGGTTGCTAAAAGTGCTAACCGAGTATTTTTATACTCAATTGTTTGAGCTTTTATATTTGCCGTGGCGTAGTTAATGCGGTTTTGGCGTTTATTACCCAGCTCTATTAATTGGCTTAAAGCCAGCGTGTACTGCGCCCCCGAAAACGCATGGGAGCCGTGGGTTCCTAAAAAGTTTTCAGTTTCAAAACTCAGCTCAGGATTAGGTGAAAGCGCAGCTTGGGTTTTAAGCGCCGTTAATATTTTTTGATGATACGGGTAGCGTTTAAGTTCAGCATTTTGCTGCTCGGTATTTTTAAGCGCTTGCTTTAGCGTTAATACGTTTTGAGGCTCATTTTTTGCCAAAACGCTCATTGCAGGTAATGCGCACAGTAGCGCCACCAGCATAAGTGGTTTTTTATTCATATAGCATGTCCGTTTTTTAACAAACAGAGTTGACTTAATCACTACGCCTATTTTAAAAACAAGCGCAATTAAGCAACCTAAATATGTACATAACTAGCCTTATAGCGCACAGGCGCAGGCAGTTATTTACAAAGTGTTTAAAATTAAAAACTAGCTATAAAAATTTGGTGGCGGAACATCTGGTGGATAGTTTAAACCGCTATAGCACACAGGCAGTGTAGCTTGGCTTTGCTCAGGGCTTATAGAGTGATTTAGCGTACTGTAGTAACCACAGTGGCAATGCTGATGGGCATGTATTTCAGTAGGTGATTGCGCATCTTCATCGTTTGCATTTGTTTGAGAATGAACATGCGTAGCATGATCAACTTCTTCTTGCAGGTGATACGCCGCCACATCACAGCTAATAAAGCTGTGCACAAGCACTAAAAGTATCACGACTAAAAAGTAGTTTGAGCGCATTACCTACCTAAAAACTCTAAAATGCAATTTAAGAAATCGCACAATACCTTAAATTTATTCAAATGTAGAGAGCCGCTTACGTTATTTTCTAAATTCACTTGGTGATATACCCACTGATTTTTTAAACCGTTTAGAAAAATTAAATATATTAGGATACCCCACGTAAGCAGCAATATGGGCAACAGGCCAGCGGGTATTTAGTAGTAAGCTTTTAGCTCGTTTAATGCGTAAATAAATAAGCTGCTGCATAGGGCTTTTACCAAATTGCGCTTGGCATAACCTATGTAAATGCGGTGCTGAGTAATGCACGTGCTCGCACATAACCTCTATAGTCCAATCAAACTGTAAGCGCTCTTCTACCTCTAAAAACAAGCTGGTTAATCTGTTTTGCCCACCTATTTGCGGCTCGCTTTGAAGCGTAGTGTTTAAATAGTGGCTTAAAATAGGCATAACACCTTCGCGCAAAGTAGCGTTACTTTCGCTATATAAAAGCTCCATAGCTAAATGTAATGGCGCTAATTGCTGATTAGTTAATACCTTAGCCTGTGCTAAATTCAAGTGTTGCCAGCGTTTAGTGTTTGCAAGGTTTAGCCAAATCACATCCCACTTTTCGCTTGCTATTTTAACCTCAAAACTTTGCCTTGCAGGCAATATAGCTAAGCTATTTTCAGTTAATGAGTATTGGTTATTAACTGTTTTAAGTGTGCCCTGACCAGCCAAAGTATAAAAAAGAGTGTGTTCGAGCGGGTTATTACGTGCAACACAATAGTCACCCAATAAATTAGAGCAACCTGCCAGCTCTATTTCAAGGTTTGGCATTTGCGAAAGCGTGGTTAAATCAATAAACCGCTCTGTACACTCTGGGCCAATATCGAGTACATCTACAATAGTGTTGCGCATAATTTAAAATGATAGTTTTGGACAAATAAAAGAGAGCTTTAAGCATAACCCCAACGCATGATTTTAGCTATATTTAAGCCACTATAATTGCCATACATGCAATAGGACACTAATGAACTCACTACAACACATAATTAATCGCCGTGATTGGGAAAACCCAATTTCAGTACAAGTTAATCAAGTAAAAGCGCACAGCCCACTCAATGGATTTAAAAGCGTTGACCATGCCCGTACTAACACACAATCACAAAAACAAAGTTTAAACGGCCAATGGGATTTTAAATTATTTGATAAACCCGAAGCGGTTGATGAGTCATTACTAAGTGAAACACTAAGCAAAGACTGGCAAAGCATTACAGTGCCTTCTAACTGGCAATTACACGGCTTTGATAAACCAATTTACTGTAATGTTAAATACCCATTTGCAGTTAACCCGCCATTTGTACCAAGCGATAACCCAACAGGTTGCTACCGCACTGAGTTTACTATTACACCGGATCAATTAGCGCAGCGTAACCATATTATTTTTGAAGGCGTAAACTCGGCGTTTCACCTTTGGTGTAACGGTCAGTGGGTGGGCTACTCACAAGATAGCCGCTTACCAAGCGAATTTGATTTAAGCGAGCTGTTAGTGGCAGGTACTAACCGTATTGCGGTTATGGTTATTCGTTGGAGCGATGGCAGTTATTTAGAAGATCAGGACATGTGGTGGCTAAGCGGTATTTTTCGCGATGTTAACTTACTTACAAAACCACAAAACCAAATACGTGATGTATTTATAACCCCAGATTTAGACGCCTGCTACCGCGATGCAACGCTACATATAAAAACGGCGATAAATGCGCCAAATAACTACCAAGTAGCAGTACAGGTTTTTGATAATGAGCAAGCACTCTGCGAGCCACACATACAAAGCACTAACAATAAACGCGTTGATGAAAAAGGCGGCTGGAGCGATGTTGTATTTCAAACAATTGATATACAAAGCCCTAAAAAGTGGACCGCCGAAACCCCGACCTTATACCGCTGCGTTGTAAGCCTGCTAGATGAGCAAGGCAACACAGTAGATGTTGAAGCCTATAACATTGGTTTTAGAAAAGTGGAAATGCTTAACGGGCAGCTTTGCTTAAACGGCAAACCGCTACTTATACGCGGCGTTAACCGCCACGAGCATCACCCTGAAAACGGCCACACAGTAAGCACCGCCGACATGATTGAAGATATTAAGCTAATGAAGCAAAATAACTTTAATGCTGTACGTACTGCTCACTATCCTAACCACCCGCGTTTTTACGAGCTGTGTGACGAGCTAGGTTTATACGTAGTGGACGAAGCCAATATAGAAACCCATGGCATGTTCCCTATGGGTAGGCTTGCCAACGATCCGCAGTGGGCAGGCGCATTTATGTCGCGCTATACACAAATGGTTGAGCGCGATAAAAACCACGCCTCTATTATTATTTGGTCACTGGGTAACGAATGCGGACACGGCGCCAACCACGATGCTATGTACGGATGGTCAAAAAGCTTTGACCCTTCTCGCCCAGTGCAATACGAAGGTGGCGGCGCAAATACCACAGCAACCGACATTATTTGCCCTATGTATGCCCGTGTAGATACACATGTTGCCGATGACGCCGTACCAAAATATTCAATAAAAAAATGGCTAAGCCTACCGGGTGAAACGCGCCCACTTATTTTATGTGAGTACGCCCATGCAATGGGTAACAGCCTAGGTAGCTTTGACGATTACTGGCAAGCATTTAGAGAATACCCTCGCCTGCAAGGTGGCTTTATTTGGGATTGGGTAGACCAAGGTTTATCTAAAACTGATGAAAATGGTGAGCATTACTGGGCCTACGGCGGCGATTTTGGTGATGAACTAAACGACCGCCAATTTTGTATTAACGGCTTATTATTTCCAGATCGCACACCGCATCCAAGCTTGTTTGAAGCTAAATACAGCCAGCAACATTTACAATTTACGCTGCGCGAGCAGACTCAAAACCAATTTACCGTTGATGTATTTAGCGATTATGTATTTAGACACACAGATAACGAAAAACTGGTTTGGCAGTTAATGCAAAATGGCATCTGTGTTGAACAAGGCGAGCATGTACTTAATATTGCTCCGCAAAGTACACACACGTTAACAATTAAAACTAAAACAACGTTTGAGCAAGGTGCGCAATACCACCTTAATTTAGATGTAGCACTAATTAACGATTGTAGCTTTGCAAGTGCCGAGCATGTATTAAACACCGAGCAGTTTAAGCTTATAAATAGTAATAATTTAAACAGTGAATCATTTACATCAACTACAGAGCAAAGCGCTATAAGTGTTAGTGAAACCGACTCTCAACTAAGTATTGAAAACGATAAGTTTAAACTTGTTTTTAGCAAGCAATCAGGGCTTATAGAGCAGTGGTTACAAAACGATACTCAGGTTATTAGTAGCCCACTGGTTGATAACTTTTATCGGGCCCCGCTTGATAACGACATAGGCGTAAGCGAAGTAGATAACCTAGACCCTAATGCATGGGAGGCTCGTTGGTTACGTGCAGGTATAGGGCAATGGCAGCGCACATGCAGCTCAATTCACGCAGTGCAATCAAGTGTTGATGTACGTATTACTTGTGTATTTAATTACGAGTTTAATGGCGTGCTACAGGCTCAAACACAGTGGCTATATACACTAAATGATACCGGCAATATTAGCTTAAATGTTGATGTGCAACTAAACGATACTCTGCCGCCAATGCCGCGTATAGGGCTAAGTACAACACTTAACAAGCAAAGCGATACAAAAGTAAACTGGCGTGGTTTAGGGCCTTTTGAAAACTACCCAGATCGCAAAGCCGCAGCACGTTTAGGTTATTACAGCTTGAGCTTAAATGAGCTACATACCCCGTATATATTCCCAACCGATAACGGCCTGCGTAGCGATTGCCAATTACTGCGTATTAATAATTTAACCGTAACCGGTGCGTTTTTATTTGCAGCCAGTGAGTATTCGCAAAGTATGTTAACGCAAGCTAAGCACACTAACGAACTCATTGCTGATGATTGCGTACATGTACACATTGATCATCAACATATGGGGGTTGGTGGCGATGATTCATGGAGCCCAAGTACCCATAAAGAATATTTACTTGAGCAAAAGCAGTACAGTTATTCTTTAACATTATCTGCTGAATAATTTAAACAAAAATAGCGGCCAAATTGGCCGCTATTTTTTTAATTAACACACTCTATTTATTAGCGAGCTTTTTAGCTAATACGTTATCAAGAGAAAAGCTTCCCGCTCCTTGAATTGCTAAAACTACAGTTACTACTAGTAAAGTTAATGCGTATTCATAGCCATTGTTTGCCATAAATAAGCCATTACTAATATGTACGCTAAAAATAGCAATCAGCATAGTAAAGCCGGCAACTACAGCAGCTGGGCGAGTTAACAAACCAATTGCTAATGCAATGCCACCAAAAAACTCAGCGCTACCTGCCATCATTGCTAACCAATAGCCAGGCTCTAAACCAATACTCGCCATCCATTGGCCTGTACCTTCAAGCCCGTAACCGCCAAACCAAGCAAATAGCTTTTGTGCACCATGCGCCGCTAAAGTAAGGCCAACTGGTACTCGTAAAATTAATGCTGCTACGCCTGCTTTTGAGCTAAGTAATGTGTTTAGTAATTTCATGAGTTTTAGTCCTGTTTAAATTTATTTAATCGTTAGGTTTTTCCTAACCGTTGAGCACAGTTTACTATCATCATTAAAAACATTAATACGAAATTTATTGGTTAATTAGCAACGCAGTATTTATAATAATCCATAAAAAAACCGCCAACCCAAAGGTTGACGGTTTTTTATTAACGTATTACTTAGGGCGTGTTGATCTTTGTGGATTGAAATTTGTTCAATCTAGGGGCGATTAAATC
>OJDO01000177.1_pt1 | contig 20412 bp, 19 predicted proteins | sample 1592801 | NCBI WGS metagenome assembly OJDO01 (sample SAMN05416793, study PRJEB24817) | seawater metagenome | isolation source: Sea water | place: Canada:Atlantic | collected 2013-11 | reverse complement strand
CTAGATCGCTCGTCGGCAGCGTCAGATGTGTATAAGAGACAGCATCAATATAAACGATTCCAAGTTGAGCTCTTTCTGGATCGTAGTCAGACTTCTGTAATAACTTTTGAATAATATTTTCAACGTCTTCGCCCACATAACCTGCTTCGGTTAGAGTTGTTGCATCTGCTATTGCAAAAGGAACATTTAATATTTTAGCTAAAGTTTGAGCTAGTAATGTTTTACCACTTCCAGTAGGACCTAAAAGCAGTACATTACTTTTTTGGAGCTCCACTGCATCTTTAGAAGTATTTTTTTTCAATCTCTTATAGTGATTATAAACAGCAACTGACAGAACTTTTTTTGCTTTTTCCTGACCGATTACATACTCATCAAGTTTATTAAATATTTCTAAAGGAGATGGAAGTTCTTCTAGAGGATTTTCATCCTCACCGCTCTTGATCTCCTCTTCAATAATGTCATTACAAAGATCAACACATTCATTGCAAATATAAACACTAGGGCCTGCAATTAATTTCTTAACCTCATCCTGGACCTTTCCACAAAAAGAGCAATTTAATTTATCTGAAGAAGTTTCACTTGCCATTAATTGGGCCTCTTTCATTAAGTATTTTATCAACTATCCCATAAGATTTAGCGGAAGTGGCATCTAGGAAGTTATCTCTATCTGTATCTTTTTCTATTTTCTTGATTGTTTGGCCTGTATGTTTTGCCAGGATTTCATTCACAACTTTTTTCATATGAAGGATTTCTTTTGCATGAATTTCAAAATCAGAAGCCTGGCCCTGAAAACCACCTAGGGGTTGATGTATCATAATTCTAGAATTTGGGAGTGCAAATCGCTTGCCCTTGTCTCCACCAGCTAAAAGAATTGCGCCCATGCTTGCAGCTTGACCAATACATAATGTTGATATGGATGCAGATATAAATTGCATAGTATCGTATATAGCAAGACCGGCTGAAATACTTCCACCAGGTGAATTAATGTAAATTGATATATCTTTTTCTGGATTTTCAGATTCAAGGAATAAAAGTTGGGCAACTACAAGGTTCGACATATAGTCATCAACCTGACCTGTTAGAAATATAACTCTTTCCTTAAGGAGTCTCGAGTAAATATCAAAAGACCTCTCTCCTCTAGGAGTTTGCTCTATTACCATCGGAACTAATGCTGATTGTATATCGTTCATATCTACCTATTTATTTGAAAGTTCAGAAAATTTAATTACCTTACCTTTAGATTTAAGGGCGTTTTCTAATTTTTCAACTAGTTGTTCTTCTAATACTATCATTTTAAATTGATCTAGTTGCTGAGGTTGATTTTCAACCCATTGTTTAAATTGCTCAGAATCTTTGTATTTAGTTGATTCTCTCTCAATATAAGCATCTACATTTTCTTTAGTCACAGTGATCTCAAAATGTTTAATTAGTTCTGAAAAAAGCAGATCAAGTTTTACTCTTTTACCAGCATTTTCCATAAATGAATCTATCGGAAATAAGTCATCTCCAGCATTTTCTTCAGTATGTCCAATTCTCATTAAAGCATCTTTACGCATCATGTCAGCTTGCTCATTGACAGTAACCTTAGGAACTGAAATTTTATTTGTTTTTAAAAGAGTTTCATAGATAGATTCTTTAGTAAGATCTTTTTCCTGCAACGCTACCTCTTTCTTCATTCTATTAGTAATCTCTTCTTTAAAAGCTGCTTCATCCTTTACATCCATTTCAAGCTTTTTAAATAGCTCTTCATCAACCTTTGCAGGACTCAGCTCCTGAATAGTCTTTAAGTTAATCTTGAATTCAGCTTCAATTCCAGCAAGATCTTTCTTGAAATAATCATCTGGAAAGGTGGATTTAATTGAGAATTCAGATGGCTCTTTTCCTATAATAGAATCTTCAAATCCAGGGATCATTGAATTGCTTCCAAGAACTAATTTAAAATCTACAGCTGAATTTCCTTCAAACTCTTCGCCATTTATAGTTCCTGTAAAATCTAAAATAACCTGATCATCTTTTTGTGATTTTCTACTTACATCTTCCCAATCACCATATCTTTTAACGATATCTCTAATGGCTAGGTTTATGTCATCTTCCTCAATTGAGATCGTAACCTCTTCATAGCTAGTCCATCTACTTAGCTTGGGTGTTATATCTGGGAAAACTTCAAAAGTTGCAGAGTAAGAGATTGGTTTAGTAGGATCTTCGCTTTCAAGATCAACTGTCGGAGGTGACGCAGGCCTTAAGTTGTTTTCAGCTAATGCTGGAGGATATGAATTTTGAATTAATTCATTAACAACATCACCGTGAATTGAAGCTCCATATCTTTGCTTTAATACATCAGTTGGAACTTTACCTTTTCTAAAGCCATCAAGCTTTGCCTCTCCTCTAATCTTATTAATCTTTGATTCAAATTTTGAATTGTACTCATCAACTGGAATTGAAACTGTTAATTTCCTTTCTAAATCCTTGAGTTTTTTTAACTTACTAGTCATATGATTTACCTAATATAAATGGGGCGAGCGATGGGGTTCGAACCCACGGCCTCCGGAGCCACAATCCAGCGCTCTAACCAACTGAGCTACGCCCGCCACGAAACGAAACATTATAGATTAAAAATAGTAATTATTATTTATTAATTCATTAAAAAACAAAATCAATCTTAGTGAATTTATATATAGTTAATCTGAATAAAATAGATTAATATTTTATTAAGGGGATCAAATGAATAATTTTTTAAATGACACTACTAAGTTCGTAAATAAAGCTTTAAAACTCATACCTATATCTAAGGGTTTAGCTGAAAAAATTATTACGTGCAACTCAACTTACACTGTTAGATTTGGTGTTAGGTTAAGGGGTGATATTCATACATTTGAAGGATGGAGATCAGTTCACTCAGAGCATATGGAACCAACTAAAGGCGGTATAAGGTTTGATTTAGATACCCATGCAGAAGAGGTTGAAGCTCTTGCAGCTCTTATGTCCTATAAGAATGCGATCATAAATGTTCCTTTTGGAGGATCAAAAGGTGGTCTAAAAATTAATCCAAATGATTGGGAAGATTTTGAAATTGAAAAAGTTACTAGGAGATTTGCTCAAGAGTTAATAAAAAGAGATTTGATAAGTCCATCGCAAAACGTTCCTGCCCCAGATATTGGCTCATCATCTAGAGAAATGGCATGGATTGCAGATGAATACCGAAAAATTCACCCCACAGATATTAATGCAGCTGGGTGTGTTACAGGGAAGCCTGCTAATAAAAATGGATTAGAGGGTCGTGAAGAAGCAACAGGAAGAGGTGTTCAGTATATTGTTAGAGAGTTTTTTAGAAATGAGGATTTATTAAAAATGGTTGGCTTCACTTCCTCAATGAGTGATAAAACTTTTATTATCCAGGGATTAGGAAATGTTGGCTATCATGCCTCAAAATTTATTAGTGAGGATAATCAAGTAAGGCTTATTGGTATAGCTGAATATAATGGAGCTATATTTAATCAAGAAGGTTTAGATGTTGAGCATGCAAAAAAATTCTTTACTAAAAATGGGAGTTTTGAAAAATATTCAAAAGGCACTTTTATAAAAGACCCCTCTTTATTGCTAAAAAAAGAATGTGATATTTTAATTCCAGCAGCTAGAGAAAATGTTATCACTGAAAAAAATGCAGATGACATTAAGGCAAAGCTTGTAGTTGAAGCAGCAAATGGCCCTATTAGTTATAAGGGTCACTCGATCCTTAATAGAAAAAAAGTTTTTGTTATTCCTGATATTCTCGCTAACTCTGGTGGAGTTGCTGTAAGTTATTTTGAATGGGTGAAGAATCTTCAACACATAAGGTTTGGTAGACTAGAAAAAAGAAAAAATATTATACAGCTAAGCTCTTTAATTGAAGCGATTGAATCTATGACAAATTCTACAATGCCTGAAAAATATAAATCAGAATTATTAGATGGAGTAAATGAAATCGATTTAGTCCGTTCCGGTCTTGACGACATGATGATTGATGGTTTTCAAGAAGTAAAAAAAGAGTTTATTGAGAACGATAAAATTAATGATTTCAGGACTGCTGCATACAAGGTCGCTATCGAAAAAATTGCAATGTCTTATGATTCAATTGGTTTGTAAGGAAAAAATTCTTTCTTATTTTCCGGCTCCCAAGTATTGTAATTAATCATAATATTTTTTAATAAATTACTTTCCAAGAATCTATTCAACCATCCTTGTATTTCTGGGATTTCCTCCAAGGCATCAAACCAATTAGTATCTGCAATTCTAAATTGCCTTATAAAAGGGAGAATACATATATCAATCATATTTACTTTATTATCAAAAAACCAAACATCTTTAGAATAACTAGATTCTAATTTCTTTAAAATGGTCATACAAGAATCTCTATGGAATAATTTTTCATCTGAGATATACCTTGAAGAGTATTTGTATCTATCTAAATGGAACTTAAAATCTTTATCAAATTCTGCTATTAATTCATGTGAATAAGATACTTGCTCAACTGTGATATTTTCATTAAAAATATTGTTCTTCCGAAGAGCCCAATTAATAATATCTAGACTTTCATCATAAACTTTACCATTCTTGTCTATAAGGACTGGAACAGTACCCTTATTTGATACCTCAAGCATTGATAGTGGTTTGTGGCTTAATTTTACTTCTCTAATCTCGCAGATTGTATCTGTTAAAAAAATAGCCATCCTTGCTCTCATTGCATAAGGGCACCTTTTGAATGAATATAAAATAGGAAGTTCCATTAGCTTTTTTGTATTGGCTCCTCTTTAGGACCAATATGTTTTGTATTTCTTTCTTTTGCAAGATCAACTTGTTTCTGCCTACTCATATATCTTCTTTTCTGATCCTCAGTAGTTGAATCAAAACAACTAGGGCAAGCCACACCCATGATAAATTTTTTAGAGTCTTTATCATTCTGTGTTATTGGCATCCTGCAGCCATGACACATATCATATGTACCTCTTGTAAGATCATGTTTTACTGAGACCCTATCATCAAAAACAAAACACTCGCCCTTCCATAATGATTTTTCTTCTGGAACATCTTCAAAATATTTAAGAACCCCACCTTTTAAATGATTAACATCCTCAAAACCATCTCTCAACATAAATGATGATGCTTTTTCGCAACGAATCCCACCAGTACAAAACATTGCTATCTTTTTATTTTTTTTATCTTCTTTAGAAAAGTTTTGATTTTTTACCCATTCAGGGAAATCTCTAAACTTAACAGTTTTGGGATTAATAGCATTTTTAAATGTCCCTATTGAGCACTCATAATCATTCCTAGTATCAATCAATATAGTATTATCGTCATCTATTACATCATTCCAGTTTTTTGGTTCTATATAATTACCAGATATATTCACAGGATTAATAGTCTTGTCACCAATAGTTACAATTTCCTCTTTTAATTTAATTTTTAGCCTTATAAAAGGATTGATATTAGCCTCTGAAAACTTAACATCTGTATCTTTAAAATTTTTTAGCTGTCTTATGTATGCGATTGCTTTATCAATATTTTTTTTAGAGCCTGAGATAGTTCCATTCAAGCCCTCTTGTCCAACAAGAATGGTTCCATGAATGGATAAGCTTTTAAGGTTTGCTCTGATTTCAGACTGAGCCTTATAAGGATTAGATACCTCGGCAAATTTATACAAAGCTGCTATTTTAAACATAAGTAATTTTAGTATGTATTATTTATAAAAAACTAGTTCATATTAAAAAAAGATTCTTTAGTATCCTTAAAGAATTGAAATATTAGATCGTCTGTAAGATAAGTAAGGTCCTCGAATAATTTAAAGTCTTGCTTACCTTTTATACCAACTAATGCACATAAATCAGAAGATTCTTTGTCTGGTAAAAGATTTTTAAAAGCTTTAATTCTCAAGCAAGTATCAATCCATATGAAGGATTGTTTATCATCAAGTTCATTTGTCTTTCTTGGTAGAGGATTTGCATTGTAAAAATCAAACATGATTTCTTCAACCTTGTTATTGTTATCCAAAAGTATCAATGCAGGCAGATCAATACTTCTTTCTCCAAAGTTAATTTTTTTATTCTGTATATTGATATTAAAATTCGTATCTATTTGAGGAAAGGACCACAAAGAAAGGATTTTATTTCGATTTCTGCTGATTATGTTTTCTATTCCAATTTGATTATTTGATAAACTGTCCTCAAAAAATAAATTCCTACCAAGGCCAAGGCCTAAAATATCAGTACCAACAAGACTTAATGCCGTTGGTGTAACGTCAAACATTGAACCAATTTTGTTAATTAATTGATTGGGTGCATCTTTTTTAAAGATATAAAAAAGATTTTTTCTATCGCCTTCCTGCAGCAAAGCAGATGCTGTATTTTTAAGGGCGAGATGATCTGATAAAACAACCAAGATAGTATTTTCAAACATATCATCATTTATAATTTTTTCTATAAAATTTGCAGCCATGAAGTCTGCGCAATGAACCGAATTTAGAATTAAATTCTTTCCGTCTCCATAAACTCTATCTTTACATGAATTTGCTATATACCCATTAGGGTGATGTGTATCGAGTGTAAGAGTAAACAGCCCAAAAGCTTGATTTGAGCTCCTTAAGTTCATCAATCTATCATCAATAATTTCATATAATGAGTCATCATATAATCCCCATGGAGACTTATATGATTTATCAATAAGACGATCTTCTAGTTCATACCAGCCCTGAACACTCTTAAATCCATGCGAATCATAAAACTTACCCTTTCCAGCAAAATCTAAGTCAGACCCACCTATATAATTCAGATTATAGGAATTGTTACTTAATATGTCACCAATACAGGTAGCTGAGGAAAGAAATTCATCCATTCCGGCCATAGAATTCTCACTTGCAATTGGTGTTAAAAGAGGAATTCCACATTGAGATGCAACCATGCCGGCAATAGTCCAATTAGTTGCTAATGGTGAAGATATATTAGTAAAACTTATAGCCTTTTTTTCAAGTCTTTTCAAATTAGGAGTTAGATTGGGAAATATAGTTTCATCTAAATAGGTTCTTTCAAGCTGTTCAAGATACAAGAAAATAATACTATCTGGTTTTTTAGTAAACGTAATAGGTTTATTATAAAAATCATTTATTTCTGAATATGAATCTGTTGGAGATGAAAAGAAAATGCTTTTAATATCTTTTAGTAAAGGATTAAGCAATAGAGCCAAACAGGTTATAAATATAATAATAATGTCACTAACTAAATTATTTTTAGCATCAATATAGATTCTTTTATTAAGAAAAAGAGTGATTGCTATACAGGATAAAAAATAAAAAAATAATATCAAGCCTGGAAGCACATATTCATTAACACCAAAACCATTAATTCCGTGTATTAAATGGAAGAGGATAGCTTCATTAAAACCATTACCAGACAAGTAATTAAAAAAACAATATACGCCAAGAATTAATAAATTAGAAAAACTTAATAATAGAAATATATATTTATTATAAAGTTTGCTGAAACTGCCTAATACAAGTATAGAGAACAGCGTAATAGCACCAGAAAGATAAAGCATTTTTAGATTATATATAAAAAGTGGCGCGCCTGAAGAGATTCGAACTCCTGACCCACGGATTAGAAATCCGTTGCTCTATCCAACTGAGCTACAGGCGCTGGTCGGGGTAGTAGGATTCGAACCTACGACCACTCGCTCCCAAAGCGAGTGCGCTACCAGACTGCGCTATACCCCGAAGGTGCAAATATTAAAGTTAATAGATAAAATAAGCAATCATCATATGCATAAATATTTATTAATGACATAATATTTGTATGGCAGCAATTATATTAGATGGTAAAAACTTAGCTCATATTTCTGAAGATAGTATTAAAAATGAAGTATCTGATCTAAAAAATAAGGGCATTAACCCAACATTAGCAACAATTCTTGTTGGTAGTGACCCCTCCTCTGAGACATATGTTCGAATGAAAAGAAATACTTGTAAAAGAGTTGGTATGGAGTCTATTGCTGTTGAGCTACCTGAGTCGACCACCACTGAGGAGTTACTCAGCTCAATAAATAGCCTTAATAATAATGAAGGGGTTCATGGGATACTTCTTCAACACCCTGTCCCTTCTCAAATTGATGAAAGAAAATGCTTTGATGCGATAGATATTAATAAAGATGTTGATGGTGTTACATGCCTTGGTTTTGGAAATATGGCAATGGGTTTGCCTGCTTTTGGTTCATGCACTCCTGCAGGAATAATGAGACTGCTTGAGCACTATGAAATAGAAATTCAAGGAAAGAATGCTGTTGTTGTTGGAAGAAGTCCAATTCTTGGAAAACCAATGGCTATGATGCTACTAAATAAAAATGCAACAGTAACTATTTGTCACTCAAGAACTCAAAAAATAGAAGAAATTATTAAGCAAGCAGACATTTTGGTTGGGGCTGTTGGAATTCCTGAATTTATCAAATATGAGTGGATTAAAGATAATGCCGTTGTTATAGACGCTGGTTATCACCCAGAAAAATGTGGTGACATTGATTTGGAGAATATTGAATCTAAAGCGTCTGCATATACGCCAGTGCCAGGCGGTGTGGGCCCTATGACGATCAATACTCTAATATTGCAAACTCTTCAGTCCGCACAAAAAATTAAGACTTAGAGTCCTCTTCAGCCTGAACGACTTCTTCTGATACTTCTTCAACCTCAGCCGGTTCAATAGCATCTTCAGAAACAACTTGTACTTCATCGACGTCGCCATCAACAACTTCATGTGAATCTTCTTCAGACTCTTTCGACTTCTTAAAAGGGAAAGGCTTATCATCTGTTTCAAATAACAAAAATGATAATGTGTCATGAAAAAATTCAATTATATATGCATTGAAGTTTCCTATTGACTCATTTGTTTTAGAAGTAAACAAAAAGAAAAGGAACTGAATAAAGGAGAGGCCAATGGATATGGATAAGGCAAAATTAATTGCAAAAGCATAACCAAGCATGAATATAAATCTTATCCATTTACTGGTTTTTAAAATTTCATCTTTATCGATATGTTCCATAGTATTTCTTCCTAATATGTAAATTCTACATCAACTTCATGAGGATTATTAACAAGATCGTCAATTAATGTTTTTGGTGGATGTTTTTGGTAAATGATGTTGTACAAAGAATCAACAAGGGGCATATTAATTCCAAGGTCTTTCGACTCCTCTTTTATAACATCTAAGGTTCTAATGCCCTCTGCCACTTGACCAACCTTGTCCTTAGATTCTTGAAGACTCATTCCTTGTCCTAGGTTTGATCCTAACTGATAATTTCTTGACAAACCTGATGTACAAGTTGCTACCAAGTCTCCCATTCCAGAAAGACCAAGAAATGTAATGGGGTTTGCTCCTTTAGCAACTGCAAATCTACTCATTTCAGCCATACTTCTTGTCAAGATCAACCCAACTGCATTTTCGCCAACGTTTAGTGAGTCTGCCATTCCGCATATTATTGCATATATGTTCTTTAAAGCGCCTGCTAACTCAACGCCTTGCAAATCATTACTTGAATAAACCTTAAAAGTATCAGAAGAAAGTGTACTTTTGACGTCCCTTATTAGTTCATTACTTGAGCTAGCGATAACCGTACCTGCAATTTTATTTTCTGCAATCTCTCTAGCAAGATTAGGACCACTGAGAACACCGACATGATTCTTCTTAGAATCTATATTCATGGAGATAATATCTGACATGGATCGAAATGGGTTTAATTTAATGCCTTTGGTACATGAGATAATATGTGAGCCCTCTTCGATCATTGGCTTAATTCGCTCCATTATTGTTTCAAAAATTACACTTGGAGTGGCTATAAATACTACTGATGAACTTTCCATGACGTCTTCCAACTTCTCAGATGCCAATATATTTGGAGATAATTGTAATTCTGGATGGTAAGAAGAATTAGCTCCCTCAGAGTTAATTCTAAGAGCCTGCTCAGAGTCTCTTACCCACAAAGATACCTTATATCCATTTGAAGCTGCAATATTAGCAAGGACGGTGCCAAAGCTACCTCCTCCCAATACAGCAACCTTAGTATTAGTATTCATGATTATGATAAATATTTATCAAGCTGCCTAAGATACTTAGATGGATCCTTAGGCGAACCTCCCTCTGCAATAACAGCGTAATCATATAAAAAATCTACAAACAAATTAAATTGCTTTCCTTTTAAATCTTTTAATTTTTTTAGAAGTTTATGTTTAATATTTATTTCAAAGATAGGATGTGAGGACCCTAGGGTTTGGCCTGATGCTTCAAGGATTTGTCTTAACTGAGCCCCTGGTTCATTTTGAGGAAGAATAAGACAGGTAGCTGAGTTAGTAAGTCTTGAACTAACCAAAACATCAGAAACCTTATCATCTAGATGTTTTTTTATTTTCTCAACAAGGCCTTGATCAGCCTCAGATACTTTCTTATCAGAGGCATCACTATCAGCACTTTCTTTTGCCGCATTGACTAGTTGTTTACCCTTATATTCATTAAGACCGGTCATTAGCCACTCATCAATTCTATCCGTTAACAGAAGTACTTCTGTTTCTTTAGACCTCAATCCCTCAATATGGGGTGAGTTAGCAGCTGCTTCATAGGTATCTGCAACACAATAATATATTTTATCTTGGTCATCATTCATTCTGCCTAAATAATCATCAAGAGTTTGGTCTGCATTATTAGAATCATTATGAGATGTACAAAAAAGCAATAAGCTAGAAATTAGCTCTTTATTTTCAATATCTTCAGATGGGCCTTCCTTTAAAACCAAACCATACTCTAACCAAAATTCTTTATATTTATCTAATGATGAATCTTTCAGGGATTTTAAGGATTCTAATATTTTTTTAGTTACGCCTTTTTTAATTGTGTCTACAAGGGGATGCTCTTGTAGAATTTCTCTAGAAACATTTAGAGGTAAGTCTCCTGTATCAATAATACCTCTAACAAATCTTAAATATAAGGGAAGGAAATTAGATGCATCATCCATAATAAAGACTCTTTGGATGTAAAGCTTTATACCCCTTGGGGACTCTCTATTCCATAAGTCAAAAGGAGGTTTAGAGGGGATATATAATAAATTAGTATATTCATTTTTTCCTTCAACTTTATTATGAGCCCACATCAATGGATCAGCTTGGTCGTAGCTCATAAATTTATAAAATTCTTTATATTCATCGTCCTTTATAGATCTTTTGGGCTTTAGCCATAATGCTTCAGCATCGTTTATTCTGTGAGTTTCGTTTGATTCTGAAATTAGATTAAGTGGGAAATTAATATACTGAGAATACTTTTCTAGTAAGTATCTAACCCTACCCTCATCTGCAAATTCTTTATTTTCTTCATTTAGAAAGATAATTATGTCTGTACCATTTGTTTCTTTTGTTACTTGCTGTAATTTATATTTTTCTTCTCCGTCACTTTCCCATAAGGTGGCAGCATCTGAATTCTCAAAAACTGATTTAGTAATTACCTGAACTTTATCAGCCACCATAAATGCTGAATAAAAACCAACTCCAAATTGACCTATTAAGTTTGAATCTTTTTTATTATCTCCGGTAATATTACCCAGAAATGAAGCAGTTCCTGATCTGGCAATAGTTCCAATATTTTCAATGACTTCGGCTTCTGACATTCCAATTCCATTATCAGAAATAATAATTTTATTTTCTTCTTTGATAACTTTTACATCAATTTTTAGATCTTTGTTAAAAACAGATAGTGACTTGTCTTCTACAGCCTTAAATCTAAGTTTATCAATGGCATCTGAGGCATTAGAGACAAGCTCTCTAACAAATATTTCTTTATTAGAATATAAAGAATGGATCATTAGCTTAAGAAGCTGCTTGGTTTCCGTTTGAAATACTTTAGTTTTTGATTTAGCCATGTTAATTCCCCTATGTTAAGTTATTTGTAGTTCCTAATATTTGAAATTCAAGGTCTAAGCCTATATTTATAGATAAATTACTCTAACTATCTGAACTATTGATGCGAAGAAAATAATCACAGTATTAAAAACACTGAGGCTATGTAATGCCTTGAATAGGCTATCCCAACCTCTGTCTTTTGCAATATTTGTTAATGGGATAATTATGTATCCAAGAAATGAAAAAGAAACAGCTATTAGAGCAATATAAATATCAATTGTTGAAAAGAAGAGATATGAAATCAATAAAGCTATTAGAGTAATTAAAAATAATAATAAGTAGTATCTTGGAAAGATTTTTCTTAAGAAGTTAGATGCATTCTGATCGTCAAGTACTTTAAAAACTACTGGGGCCGTTAGAAGAACTTGAGCAAATATTATCCCCAAAACCAATGAGTAGCATAATATTAGGATAATTAATGTAACTATATTCATAATTAAGTGGCGGTCTGACGGGGAATCGAACCCCGAACACCGCCGTGACAGGGCGGAATTATAACCGTTTAACTACCAGACCACTAAACCGTTGGATGGAATAATATCTATTTTAGATAAAAGTGCAACCCAAAAAAATGGTGGGTGATGACAGGTTCGAACTGCCGACCCTCTCGGTGTAAACGAGATGCTCTACCAAACTGAGCTAATCACCCATTTCATCAATCAAAAAAGCTATATTTTATAACTACCAATGATTGAGGTGGCTAATAATACTATTTTATTTATAAAAATAATACGACTATTTCACTACAAACTTTATTTTTTTGAAAGATTAATTCTTGCTAAATAGATCCCGAAGAAACTAATCCCTACAAATAGTAATTGTGTAATATTTAAGAATTCTGAGAAAATAAAAGAAGCAAGTATAGTCGCAGTTAATGGCTGCATCAGCAAACCAATAGAACCGCTAGATGCTGAGATATTAGCTATGCCTATAGTAATTAAAAACTGTCCTCCAAACTGGCATAAGAATGCCAAAAGTATCAAATTACCCCATTCTATAGTCGAAGTCGGAATTTTTACCCCCCCTTCTATTACAGTTGGAATAATTGAAAAGATACAGCAGAAAAAAGTTGTATAAAAAATAATATTTAAAGCCGTTTCCTTTCCAAGCCTAGATATAATTAATAAATAAGTCCCGTAGAACAAGGCAGCAACAAGACATAAAATATCTCCCAATACCTTCCCATTAGCATAATTGCTAGAAAATATTATTAAACCACTAATGCCAAGGTAAGTTATAAAAAATGATAAAACAAAGCCCTTATTTGGGATATCTTTAAAGATTATAAAAGATAAAATAGCGACAAAAATTGGGGCTGAATTAACAATTATTGTTGCATTGGATACTGATGTTATATTCATACTATAGTGCCAAAGAAGTAGATCAGTTGTAAATGCTAAAGATGCTATGGCTGAATAGAAGATAGTTTTTTTACTTTTAACTTTAAAAAAAATAGTTTTATTTTTAATAAGATTAAAAACTAGAAGAAAAGGTAATGTAAGAAACATTCTATAAAAAAGTATTCCAGAAGAGGACAATTCACTCCATTTAACAAATATTGGAGCAAAGCCAATAAGCATTGCACCCGCAGCTAACATAATAAAATAATTTGAACGCTGAAAATTCTCAATCATGAAGTTATACTTTGTCTATGAAAGAAGACATTGTAGAGCAAGATAAAGAAATTATCTCTGTTGGTGAGCTTAATAGATCGGCTAAGTACCTTCTAGAGAACACCTTTAATAATATTTCCGTTGTAGGTGAAATATCTAATATGTCTAGGCCAAGCTCCGGTCATATTTACTTCACATTAAAAGATGAAGATGGAGCTATTGGCTGTGCAATGTGGCGTTCCCAAGCATCGAGACTCAATTTTTCACCTGAAAATGGAGATCAGTGCATCCTTAAAGGCCAAGTAAGTCTTTATCCTGCAACGGGTAGATATCAGCTAATGGTTAAATCAATTGAACAAGCTGGCTCTGGAAACCTAATGCAGCAATTCGAAGCCTTGAAAAACAAACTTGATAAAGAAGGGTTATTTGATTTAAATACAAAACGAGATATTCCTAAATCTCCTAGGCATATAGGAGTTATTACTTCTGAATCAACTGCTGCTTTACAAGATATTTTAAGCACAATTCAAAGAAGGGCTCCATCGGCACAAGTGAGCATAAGCGCCTCAGTGGTTCAAGGAGATAATGCGCCAAATAATATAATAAAGGCTCTAAACAGGATTGTTATATTCAATGAAAAAAACCCTGATAATAAGATAGATGTTGTAATTCTAGCAAGAGGGGGCGGCTCTATCGAGGATCTGTGGTGCTTTAATAACGAGGATTTGGCCAGAGAAATCGCAGCATACCCAATTCCAACAATATCAGGAGTTGGTCATGAAATAGATTTTACAATTTGTGATTTTGTGTCTGATATGAGAGCTCCCACACCAACAGCATCTGCTGAATTAGTTTCAGAATTTAATTTTAAAATAAGAGACAGGCTGGCTGATTTAAATTTATCTCTTTTTAAATCTATAGAGCAGGTGATTAGAACTAAAAAACAATTTGTTGGCGCATTGAAATCAAGCATTAAGAATCCATTGATGATATTAAGAGAACAAAGTCAGAAATTAGATAATTTTGAGTTGAGGTTAAATCAAAAGATATCTCTTAACTATGCAATTAAAAATCAGTCGATCAAGCTTCTCTCATCAAGACTTCTTCAAAAAAGCCCAAAATCATTTTTAAAAGAGCTAAATAACAAAATATCGAATATAGATTCAAACTTAACTAAAAGCATAAAAATAAAAATATCATTTAACCGTTCTCAGCTGTCTGAATATAATAAAAATCTTTCAATACTCAATCCTTTATCTATTCTAGATAGGGGTTATTCAATAATTCAAAATAAAGCTGGTGTAGCTGTTAAATCAAGTAAAGAGGTAGGCTTGGGGGAGATTCTATCAGCGAGATTAAGCGAAGGATTTGTTCAGGTTGAAGTAAATAAAATAGATGAATAAAGCGTTTTATACTTTTTTCTTGCTCCTTACATATGCTAATTTCTGTCAAGCGGCTTTAAATGGAGTGCCTGGAGAAGTTATTGCAGTAAAAGATCATGAGAGCATTTCGAAGTTAGATCAACGGTTTTTAGAAATTAATTTTAAAGATCAGAGTTATATTTTACTTCCTATCCCCTATTCAGCCTCAAATAAATCTAACCAGTTTTATGGGATGGAGGTAAACATAATAAAAAAAGACTTTGGGGAATCAAGAATAACTATAAATGATTTGTCTAAAGTTAATTTAAGTAAAAAGGATTCAGACAGGGCCTATAAAGAGGCAATGCAAATCAAGAATGCAGTTAATACCTACTCAATAGATTTGAAGCCAAATATGAACTTTGCCTCACCCATACCAAATGGAATTATTTCAAGCAGGTATGGAAAGAAAAGATTTATAAATAGTATCCCTAGATCTCCTCACCTTTCATTGGACATAGCAGCAAGCGAAGGTACCCCTATTCAAGCTCCAGCTATAGGCAAGGTGATTCTAACTGGTAACTTTTTTTACTCAGGAAACTATTTAATAATCGATCACGGTTATGGTCTTTTATCTTCTTACAGTCACATGTCTGAGATATATCTAAAAACTGGAGATTATGTTGAGAAAGGTGAAGGCATTGGCTCCGTTGGGTCAACTGGTCGGGTAACAGGTCCTCATCTTCATTGGACTGTCTATCTAAATAAGATCAGGATTAATCCTGAGTCACTATTAAAAAAAGATTACCTACAAAGTATTTTGCAAAGCTACAAGGATGTTATTTAGATCATCTTTTGTTTGAGGTCTAAAAAAAGATTTTTCTAAAATACCGTTAGGATTAATAAAAAATGTTGCAGGGACTGCTGGTGGTGTTTCTATTCCCCATATATCCCTTGGATGAGATATAAGAGATGGTATTTCTAAATTAAATTTTCTAGCTACAGGCTCAAGGTCAGTCTCATCTAATTCATCAAAATTAAATGCAAATACACGAACCTCTGGATTTTCTTTAGAGAATTCAATTAATTCTGGTATTTCTTTTATACAAGGTGCGCACCAGTCTGCCCAATAGTTTACAACGACCCAGCTTCCTTTCATTTTCTCAAAAGTTGTATTGGAGCCATTAAAAACTTCTACATCATTTTTTTGACATCCAAATAATAGGAATATGCATATCAGGGGTATAATTTTCTTAATCATGGAAGATATCATAGGCTAAAAATATGGAAAATAAATACCTGTTAATACTTTTTTACTCCGCTGGTGGATCTGTAAGAAATATAGCTCATTCAATTGCTGAGGGAGCAGAGAATGAGGGTGTTGAAATTAAAATAAGAACAGTGCCTAAAGTTTCAGCAGTAACTGAGCAAACTGAAGAGCTAATTCCAGAAAAAGGCGAGATATATTGTACAAAAGATGATCTGATTAATTGCAGCGGACTAGCCATAGGCTCTCCAACAAGATTTGGTTCAATGGCATCGCCTCTTAAATATTTCCTAGACTCCACTGGAGACTTATGGGCCTCTAATACACTTGAAGGTAAGCCTGGCATAGCTTTTACATCTACAGGATCGATGCACGGAGGACAAGAAGTAACTTTGTTTAATTTGATAACTTATATGCTTCACCACGGGATGATAATTCATGGCTCGCCCTACTCTATTAAAGAATTAAGTAGCTCTTCTGCTGGGGGAACCCCATACGGCCCATCACATGTAGAAAGCTTTAATGACAGTAATAAACTAACCCCAGATGAGCATACTATCGCAATGGAAACAGGCATTAGATTGGCTAAGTTAATCAAGAAATTAAATGCTTAGCCTTAAAAAATATAAGGCACTAACTAGTTTGTTTATATTTTCATTAATCCTTGTAAAGTTTTTAACTGTTATTGATCTCAGAATCACCAATACTTTTTTTATTATATGGTCTTTACCTTTCGTATTTTTTTACTTCCAAGCAAGATCTCTTTCAATTAAAGCTTATCAATGGTTTTGCTTTATATTGCTTATATACTTCATGTCTTCTGCATTAAGAGTGTTTGGAGTAGATATCTATCTATATGACTTGCTTGAATTAATCCTAGTTATGTTCTTTTTTATACATTGCATGCTTGGGCCCAAAACCATTAGAAAATATATGTAAAGTTTACTTTACATAAGCCTGCTACTAATCTATTATCCTTAATCATTAAAGATAATTAATAATGTAACCTTTCCTTCTCAAGGTATTGATGGTAATGTTGCGCTACATTTTTAAAGAAATTAAATATATTAAGGGGTTGATCTAATGAGTGAAAAAAAATCAATATGGGGGAAAGCAGATAGCTTTCTTAGTCTTGCAAGAAAAATTATAGTCAATGGTGCAACAGCTCTTGTATTAGTTGTTCTTACTTTCTCAATTTTAGGTGGGGTTGGTTCTGCATTCAGTGGTTCTGATAAGGTTGAATCAAAAGATAAAATATTATGGTTTAAGCCAATAGGCGTTGTAGTTGATTCAGAGGTTTTAGGAACTGGATCAGTTGGCTTGAACACTATTTTAAGTGGTGGAAACACTGCCCAGCAACATGAGTTACAGGATTTACTAGATGTACTTAACAACGCAGCTACAGATGATGACCTAGCTGCTGTCTATGTAAATGTATCTGAGCTAGGCATGTACTGGGCATCGGCATTTAAGCTTGCAGATGCAGTTAAAAATGTTAAAGACAGCGGCAAACGAGTTATTGCCTATTCTAGAGAATATAATAATTCATCATATCTAATAAGTTCTCAAGCCGATATGGTAATGGTTAATGAGTATGGAGGAGTTAGTGCTTTTGGTTTTTCTAGAAAGAGAGAATATTACGTAGATTTTTATGAGAATATAAAACTAAATTTTAATATTTTTACTGCAGGAGATTTTAAATCTGGTCCAGAGCCATATACAAGAGATTCAATGTCAGATGCTGATAAATTAGCTTGGAATGAGTTTGCAAACCCTATGTGGAAAAAAATGACTTCTATTATGGAAACAGGTAGAGATTTACCTAAAGGGTCTATCCAAAATTATGGCGACAATGCCATGGAAATGATGACTACTAACCCTGAAACAGCTGAAGTTGCAAAAAACTTAGGCCTTGTTGATCATGTTGTTACAAGGGAAGAGCTAAAAGCTTGGATGTTCAGTGAATATCCAAATAATGAAGATGATAGGTTCTCTTTTCCTGATAGCATTTCAATATATGACTACCTTTCCACATTAGATGAAAAAGAAAATAAATCTTCTAATAATATTGCTGTTATAAATGTAGAGGGTGCGATTATGACAGGTGAGGTAGCTTATGGTGTTGCTGGCTCAGATACTATTGTAAAGAATATACAAGATGCTACAGACGATGATTCAGTTAAAGCAATGGTGTTAAGAGTGAATAGTCCTGGTGGTGATGTCTGGGCAAGTGAATTAATTACTAATGCATTAGATGAATTTAAAAATACAGGAAGACCAATTGTTTCTTCAATGGGAGATATAGCTGCATCTGGTGGAGTCTGGGTTACAACAAACTCAGATGAGATATGGGCAGAAAACGATACTCTTACTGGGTCGATTGGGGTTTATGGAATTGTTCCAACTTTAGATGGCTTATATGATTGGGCTGAAATTCGAGTGGACGGGGTTAGTTCAACAAAAGCTGGAGAATGGGATGAAAGATTAGCAATGCCAGATAATGTCAAAACTATGATTCAAGCCAGTATTGATAACACTTATTTCAAATTTGTTACTAAAGTAGCTAATAATAGAGACATGGCATATGAAGATGTTCTTCCTATAGCTGGTGGAAGAATTTGGGCTGGAAATAAAGCGTTCGAACTAGGGCTTGTAGATGCTATTGGTGGTTTAGAGGAAGCCATATCATCTGCTGCAAATATGGCAGAGATAACTGACTATAATCTGAAGACGTATGAAAAACCAATGGATCCATTTGAATTATTTATTAATGGGCTTCTGGAAAACGTAGATTTTAAAATTAGCTCTGACCCAAGAATTAATTTTCTTAACTCAGTCCTACCGAAACACTTCAAGTTAATCAATCCTAAAGAAAAAAGTGTACTAGCTTATTGCTTTGAGTGTGATCTAGAGTAATTCTTTTATAAGGGGGATGGTGATCCTCCTTTTATTTTCTATTGATAGCTGATCGAGGCTCTCAAGGATGTTAACAAGATCGGCTATATTTCTTTTGGTATATGTAATTAAATACTGAGCTTCCTTCTCACCAAGAGTTATAGACCTAAGATTCGATATTTTTTTTAATGCTTTGAAAAGATGCTCGTCACTTATAGAAAAAATTTCATAGCTTTGAAATTTTCTAATTCTTGAATCAAGATCAGCCAAAGAAAAATTAATTTTGCCCTCTTCACTTGATGAAGTAAAAACAAGCCTACAGCCTGTCTGAAGAGCATTGTTAATTAAATTAAACAGTCCAACCTCCCACTCTTTGTTGTGAGAAATGATTTCTAACCCATCAATGCAAACTAAATCCATATTTTCAATAGAATCAATAATTTCAATTCCATGCTTAATAACATCTATTAAGGGTAAAAATAATGAAGATTTATTACTCTTACTGTATTCATTGCACAGTGATTGGAGTAAGTAAGTCTTCCCAGAATTTTTTAAACCATAAATATAAATATTTTCATTTATCGAAATATTTTTAAGACTTGATATTAGTTGCTCATTTTGAGGATCAACATAGAAGCTTTCAAAAGAAGAATGAAAGGATTTATTCCATGGAAATGTTAATTGTTTGGGGTTACTCATTATGGTATTTATTAAGGCTGATGAACCAGTCTTTAGAGTAAACAATAAGGCTTAAAATAGTTATTAAAATTATAAAAATATCTAATCCAATCAAAGAAATATTATATTGAAGTATCTGTAAGAGCATGACTAAAAGAATATAAATGACCTGAAGAGTGGTTGTAATTTTTCCTAAAATATTTGGTGAAGGCGTTTCAGTTTCAATTAACGTCATATGAACTGCTGCACCGAGGAGAATAACAAGGTCTCTTCCAAAAAAAATAATAAAAATATAAAGCGGAATATATTCATTGAGCCACAATATAAAAATAGTACCTGAAAGAAGTAACTTGTCAGCTACTGGGTCTAGAATAGTTCCAAGATAAGTTTGCCAATGCATTTTTCTAGCAAGGAACCCATCTAAAGCATCTGTAAAAGCTGCAACCATGAAATAAATAAAACTAATAACAAACTCACCTAGAAAGATGTTGTTCAAAATTGGATAGACTAAACCAATCCTTAGAAGGGATAAGAGGTTCGGTATAAATATGAAGTATTTGCTCATCTTTGATGCTTTAAAAAAATTAATTTTTTATTTTTATCTAGATTAAGGATTTTAAAATAATTACTATCCTCAAACT
>OJDO01000170.1_pt1 | contig 21183 bp, 11 predicted proteins | sample 1592801 | NCBI WGS metagenome assembly OJDO01 (sample SAMN05416793, study PRJEB24817) | seawater metagenome | isolation source: Sea water | place: Canada:Atlantic | collected 2013-11 | reverse complement strand
GCCGCCCTCACGCACTAATTCTGCCTTGACCTCCGCGTTGTCTTTAGCATCACGTACTTCTATATTTAGCGAATGACGCTTGAGCTCGCGTCGAACTTTCACACAAAACGGGCACGTCTTGAATTGATACAGCGACATATTGGCGGTCACTTCGTCAATGGCCTTTTGCGCGATTACTTCGCGCACCACTGGCCTCGGGGATGTCAGCGCATCGAGCACCAAAATAATTCTTCCTAAAATCCAACGTACTAACTTCACTACTCTACTCCATCTGCCTGTTTTAACTTGTCGAGATATACCGCCGCCACGAGCAACCAGATCACCAATACCAGTTCTGTGATAATCAAAATCGTCGCTAGCTCTGCGCCATTAACCCCCCAGGCAACCACTCTCAGTACCGCAATTAACCCTAACAAAAGGGATCCTATGCGAAGATACAAACCTTCTGATTTCAAAACACCATAAAAAACAAGTATGGCGCCAAAAAGAAACAGTGCGCCAAGGTCAGCTAGCTGGGTACTGCGACCGAGACCATCCAGAAGCGGCATACCTAGATCAGCAGTTACTTTTGCCGGATCAACGACGAACAAAATGGCGTTCATTAACAAAGGTAACCCCGGTATAACCGCAATAATTTTGACTACAGTAGCATTCACATCAACACCTCATTTTAAATTGTAATTTTTCAGTTATCCCTGACAAACACATCAGAATCAACCACAAAGTTTATCACGACGAACACTTTTTCCTCGTCAAGACCTTCTTCCTTTACGCAGTATTATGATAAATATTCTGCACATCATCGAGATCATCCAGCATGTCTATAAACGTATCGAAAACGTCGATGTCATCGCCCGTTAAGACCATAGTGTTTTGAGCAATAAACTGAATTTCATCGACATCATAATCAATCTCACCAAAGGCTTCGCTCAACGCTTGCTTGGCTTTAAATGACTCGGTGTGTGGAGCGAAAACAGTCAATATTTCGTCTTCGTTCTCTATATCAATAACATCAACATCGGCGGTCAACAAGATGTCCAAAACCTCTTCTTCATCTTGCCCAGAAAATTTCAAAATCATTAAATGATCAAACATGTGGGTGACCGAACCCTGAGTGCCTATCTTAGTCTTAGTTTTGGTAAAGCATAAACGCACATCATTAAACGTGCGACTCGCGTTGTCGGTCAGACAGTCAATAATAACCATGCAGTTGCCTGGCCCATAGCCTTCATAGCGCGCCAACTCAAAGTTCTCCCCCGCGCCACCCTTGGCTTTTTCAATCGCTTTATCAATAACGTGAGTAGGTACTTGATCTTTTTTAGCCCGATCGATAACACTGCGAAGGCTTAGATTTCCTGTAGGATCGAGGCCGCCTGATTTAGCAACAACGTAAATTTCTCGAGCGTACTTACTGTATACCCGCGCTTTGGCATCTGATGTTTTTGCCATTGAGTCTTTACGATTTTGATAGGCTCTGCCCATGATCCAGTCCAATTTAGAATACAGTGGCGTATTCTATAACAGGCTATGGATTACAGCACTTAATTTGATAGAGAAATATCCAGCCTCTTCGACTCATACCTATATTGACTGGGCGTGATTTGATTCCAGCGAGCAAAAGCACGACGGAAGCTCACAGCCTCGGTGTAATTCAGTAGATTGGCAATCTCGGCAACGGTCAGCCCAGTGGTCGATAGGTACTGACAAGCCAGTGCATTCCTAACTTCATCACAAATAGCGCGAAAGTTTGTTGATTCGTTTCTCAACCGTCGCCGCAGCGTGCTCTCACTCACATACAGCCGTTCAGCAACCTGGTTAATCGTTGGGAATGGCCCGCCCGCTTGAATCAAAATACGGCGTATGGCAGCGGAGAAGTTCTCCACCCTGTTTAATCCCCGCAGCAATTCCTCGCATTGATTTTGGAAAATAACATGACCAGCCGGATTAGCCGTACTAATTAGTGAACGTATCAAACTGTTCGGTATTATCAATTCACTGAATGTCTGGCCAAACTTAATCGGCACTGAAATTAACGACTGGAACCTCTCTCCACCCGCTGGCTCAGGATAGTTCAAGTGCATTTCACCCTCATTAACCACGTTATTGATGAGAGTTTCAGCAATAGATAATATCTGGGAAAATGTATATTCAGTAATCAGCTTTTGTTGTACAGGATTGCCAAAGTTCAGCTGTATACGCAGCGCTAAACCCGTACCTAGTTCACTCACTTTAAATGAAGGTCCCGGCCCTACTATGTCCCCGTAGCGAAGAAAAAGCTTAAGCGCTTCCCGCAAGTCAGCGCAACTCATTAACGCAAAGCCAAAGGTACCTAAGCTTGCTATATCTACTCGTTGACCAAGACGAATCATCAGAGCAGGATCATTGGACAGAGCCATCGCTGCCTCCAATATATTTAGCATATGCGTAGGAGCCAATGACCTGTGATCTTCGGTCGCCAGCACCTGCAACTCGGGTAACGAAAATAGCTGAGTTGAGCTAATACCATCCTCTTCTAAAATTGTACACAATTGTTGTAAGAGTAAATCGTGTGGCTTACGTTCAGGCATGGTGCGAGCTCGAATTATGTGGTTTGAGTCCTAGACCATAAAACAATTGAACGAAAATATCTCCACTAAAGGATGAATATATCCCCCAAATTTCAATAAACTTGGTTATTATTAAATCAGATCAAACTAATTGGACATATTTATGACCGCATTAAGATCAGCATCTCAAACGCCCGAGGGTATTTCCATTAACGCTAGAAACGTGAGTTTCGAGTTAGAAAAATCACTTGCTACTGACTGGGCAGACAATGACCCCTTTTTAACTGCTCTCTTTAACGCCATGAGTATCAGTTTCCCCTCAGGTGAGAAGAATTTTATTGATTCTGTCCGTCCCTATGAAAAACGCATCACCGATGAGAAGCTACTTAAAGAGGTCAAGGGGTTTTATAAACAAGAAGGTATACACAGCCGTGAGCATCGCAAGTACAACAAAGTTCTTTGTGAACAGCGTGGCTATGACCTAACAAAACTGGAAGATGTCTATTTACAAAGGATTGAAGAAGGTAAATCAAATCCGCGTGTTACCCCACGAATGATGTTGGCATCCACAGTGGCTGTTGAGCACTTTACCGCCAGTTTTGGAGAGTCATTTTTAGAGGGCCGATTATTGAAAAATATTGACGGGCCTATAGGCGATCTTTGGCGGTGGCATTCTCTCGAAGAAATAGAGCATAAATCCGTTGCATATGATGTGTACAACCAAACCGGGGGCAGTTATAAAATGCGCAAAGCTATCATGCGTATTACAATGTTGACCCTGATTAAAGATTTCTTAAATGTAACATTTAAAATCTTGCGTCATGATAAACAGATGTGGAAATGGCGCACATTGAAGAGCCTATCGACATTTCTTTTTTTCAAAGATGGCTTTTTACGCCAGCACCTACGGGCCTATAATGACTTTTTTAGGGAGGACTTTCATCCTTGGGATACCGACAACCGAGCGCTGCTAGAGTATTGGCAAGAGAAGCTGGAGCCTGCCATGGCTGCAGCCTAAGGCTTTTATTGGTGCTGGCATTGCCAGCCTAGAAAGACAAACCATTGAACTTGCTAGTCTGTTCTAACTAAGCCTCTATTTTGGACTTTTATTCGACCGATTGTCCTTAGAGTTTCTGAATATCAGGATGAAAGAGCTTGTACAGAGGGATACCCAGCAAGAATAAGCCAAGCCCCAAAAAGAACACATGCCAGCCAGAACCTGCGGCTGCTATCAGCGTATATATCACTGACAAGAGAGCAACTCCAGCCCATCCCTTGGCGCTAAGCCAGGAGCGTTTGAATTCTGCCACAGCCGATAATCCATAGGGTGCCAAAATTGAAAGGGTCGACATGGAGATTAAAAAAGAGAATGCGCCTACTAATCCTTCAGTAAAGTTAAGCACCAGTAAAGCCGTTGAAAAAACACTAGATACAATAAGTACTCCAGCTGGAGCACCGCCCCTATTTTTCTTTGCAATGACCGCTGGCGCTAAACCATCTGCAGCTACCGCCATAGCCATCTGACCCATCACAAAGATATTGCCATTCAGGGCACCAGCGGTAGAAATTAAGGCGCCCACTCCAATTAGTAGAGCACCTCCCGTACCCATGTGCGCAGCCGCATCCACAAAGGGAGACTCTGAAACCGCCAATATGTCGGACGGCACAAGGAACATAACAGCGGTCGATGCGGCAATATAGAGAAATGACACGCTAAGTGCGGCAGAAACTACCGCAATAGGAATTATTTTCTTCGGATTCTTTACGTCCACTGTTGGAATCACTGCAGCCTCTATGCCTATAAATGCCCACATAGTTAATAACGCAGTAGTTGCCAATGCCTGAGAGATAGGCAATCCCTGCGGATTAAACGAAGGGAAGTTGTCAATGTCGCCATAGATAATACCTAAACAAATAATCACAACTAATGGAATAATTTTGAGGATGGTCAATGCTAGCTGAACAGAGGCTGCTTCGGATACTCCCTTTACATTCACCCAGGTCAGCGCACCAATACCTGCCGCTGCCACCAATGCCTGAGTAAAACTATTAGCAGCAAATATAGGAAATACAGCCCCCATGTAACCTGCAAAACCTACTGCTATAGCGGTAACGCCAAACACCACGCCAACCCAGTAACCCCAGCCGATTAGAAATCCGGCTAGATCACCAAAAGATGCCCTCACATACGCATAGGGCCCACCCGCACGATCAGTAGTGCCAGCTAATCTGGCCAACACTAGGGCCAATACAATCGTTCCTGCAGAGGTCAATAACCAACCCAGCAGACTGATCCAGCCGTAGGGAGCCAGTACCGCAGGGAGTAAAAAAATACCCGAGCCAATCATTACGCCTACTGACATTCCCCAACATTGCCAGAACCCCATCTTTTTTGTTGTTGTGCTCATCAGCGTTCCCAGAGATCTCTCGGTCCTCTTATGGTTTAACGGCTATTAAAGATCTAATATTTTAGCTTTTAATTATTAGAACCTCGTAAAATCGGTCTCGTCATACAGGTTGGTCCGCCTTCACAGGGTATGCACAGTGAATCACCACTAAAGATATCAATTTTACAGCCAGCATTGTGCATCAGCGACAACGTTTGGTCATATCCATCAATAGCCACAACTTGACGCGGAGCGAGAGTAAGTACATTTAGGTTTAATCCGCCAGAGGCCTCGAACTCATCCGTTGGCGCCTCAAGCAATTCGATGCCCCTTGAAATCAAGAGCTGTGCTAATGCAACAGGCAATAGCACTTTATGCACCAACGCTAAATCCTCCGCCAGCAGACTAATCAATGACATCAGATGCAAGCACGCCTGCTCACCCTGATAACACGGTAAATCAAAGGCTAAAACATTTATCCCTTGATTACCTAGCATGCTTTGCATCTGAGTAACCCCGGCCTGATTAGTTCTGTAACCACGCCCGATGAGTAATGTGTGATCATCTAACCAAAGCGTGTCACCGGCTTCACATGTTGCATCACCCGTCACTTGACCGATAACTGGAATATTCATAGCTTGGTAAAATAGTCGATGTAAGTCTGACTCACCTTTCCTAAGCATCTTACCTGGATTCATCAAAATGGCACCCCGAGGAGTCATTAAAGAGGCATCATAGGTAAAAACTGCATCAGCGGACTCAGTATTTTCTGGCATCCACAAGACTTCTACGCCTGCTCGTTCAATATATGAGACAAATTTTCGGTAATCTTTACCTAACTCTTTTGGGTCAAAACTATCGCCATAATGCCACTGATGAGCATCTGCGTTTCGCAACGTATTTCCCGGAGCATGGAGAGCAACCCTTTGCAAGGGTGCGACCATTGAGGATACGCCATAGGGCTTTACTGGCATAATTGTGGCTCAAACATTCAATGAATTGCTAATTTTATTGTTCATCAGAGGGGCTTTCATTCGTTACCCTGACAGCGATCGGCGTCTACTAAATCCCCTGCAACAAGACTCAGTGTTTGATTCATTTCAAGTGCAGTACAAAATTCGCGATGGAGGTTAGCCACCGCCATGGAATGGACCAGTTCCGGATCATAGTCTGCACCATCAGGGCCTAAGCGATTTGTTGTTGCACAACAATCTGGCACAAGGTAGGTGTCAAACCCCATATTTCCAGACATTCTAATAGTAGTTTCAACGCAACAATTAGTAAAAAATCCAACCACCACCAACCTTTGAATACCCGCTCTGCGCAGCAGAATTTCTAACGATGTCCCAACAAAACCACTATTGACATCTTTCTCAATGACTATATCGCTGGCTGCAATCTCAAAGCCTGGTTTCAATTCACCTCCGGGCTCGGAAAGCTTTAATGGGGAGGCTGCTTCGCGAGAATCATGCAAAGTCCAGGCAACTGGTAACCCACGTTGTCGCCACTCAGACAATAATCCCAGCATATTATTTTCAGCCTCAGGGTTATTTCTGCGACCCGTTTTACCACCCCAATGGGACAAAACATCAACACCCTTCTGTACGTCAATGAGCAGCAGACAGCTATCGTTGGAAAATTGATTAATCAAATTAGCCTTCTTTTAATTTTGTGGTTGGATTTGAAAAAATAGGATAATAACTACGGTTTATATTGTCCAGAACAAAACGTCTTTGTTTTTGCGCAGTAAACTACAAACGTCTAAGCGTTTAATAAAAAACATAATAGTAAAAATTCTACTCATTAATGACTCGACAACCTTAAAGCTTTTACTACTCTTGACGCCAAAGATATCCAGACCGAATTCGATATATTAGCTGACAATAAAATACTTGCATTGAATTAAGCAAATTCAGTTGAGCTCTATCAAATGCAGACCAAAAAAATCCCTCGCACTCACGTACGAGGGATTGATTTTTGGTGGAGCCTGGCGGGATCGAACCAATGACCTCAACACTGCCAGTGCTGTGTTACTGATATCTTTACAAATCAATGACTTACGAAACCTTTCTACCCAGAAAAATTTTCGTTAGAGCACAACCCAAAAGGTGCTTTATAAGTAAAAAGATATTTAAAGGAACATAATATGCTCTACCTAAAAAGAATCTCAATTTAGAACCTAATCTCCATTTTAATACCTACATTTCCATAGGGCCGGTCAAAATAATGTTCTGTTCTTTGATTAAACGTAATCGGTTCAAAGCCAATTAAATTGTGATGGTAGTAGTTGCTATATAACTCAACTAGAGCAGAATTAGCTTCATACCGAAGACCCGCTCTTACCTTCACATTATAATTTGGAGTAAAGACAACGGATTTGTAATTCGAATGATGGAGGTAAACCGCATGAGCATCCGCGAATGCCTCAATATCACCATAAACATTGATAGATTTACTTCCACTTATATTTAGCTGATTAAGTCGCCACTCATCCCGCTGTGGGAACTTCCGGAAGGTTTCAGTAATAGCATCGCCTAATGTCTTTCCATTGAAGACTAAACCTAAAATAAAGGGTGAAGCCAAATCTTCAACTGGGGTCAGCCAATCATACTCATGAGTTGTAGAAAATATCCCTACTGAGAAGCTGTCTAACCACTTTGAGTTAGTCGTTTGAGAAAAACTAATGCCATGTGTCCTGGTATCAGCACTAATAGCGACTAAATCCCCCTCTAATGCATCATATCTTGCGTTAGTGCTGCCAATCTGGATATCACCATCATTGCAGGAGCCTATGGTAATACCGCTAAACTCATAACACTCAAAGCGCTTCTGACCAGCACCCTGGCGACTGCCATAAAGAGTGATTCTTTGATGATCTGAGAGTTTATAAAACAGCGATACAGTATGTTTTTGCCCAGCGAGGGAAACATCTTTGGGTTCTGTGGCTCTTGCTAACTCTATATCTAAATTAGATCGCCCTATCTCAAAACCAAACCTGCTAAATTCTGCGCCTGTAGAGAAATTAAGATCTCTCGCCGACTGAAAGCTGGATGGAACCGTCGGCAGCAAGGGCCAATCCTTGTCCATTACTCGATAATCTATTGAAAGAGTATATTCAGCAGCAAAAGAAATATTGCTCGCACAGCAGAGTAAGGCGGCAACTCCAAGAGCCTTAAATCGCTGAGAAATCATTATCATCCACGCTGCCTAGGCGTACATTTTGAATAATGGTAAGGAACTCACCTTCGCCTGATGATTTGTAAACAGCATCATTAGCTACTACTCCAAAAATCAGAGGCGTCCCCGACAATTCAAACATACTACGCAGTAAGAGCAATCCATCGGTAAGAGCATAAAACTTACCATTACCGTCAATATCAATCGTGTTGCCAGAAACTGGGAGAGGATAATACTCAAGATTACTATCTGAGTTGGAACCAGCAACGCCAGAGAACACAAGCGTGAAATATAGCAGTAATGAAATTACCCTAGTCAACTACCCGACACCCGCATAATCATCAACTTACCTTTCTTTAAAACTTATTCTATTTTGGAAGCCATATGAATCAAGAATAGAAATCTTCACCTGAGATCGACTTAATGCCTGACCACTTGATGGGGATGAGATATCTATGTAAGCATCATGCACCCAGTCAAAGTGGGTGTCGTCGGAGGCAGTTATCTGAACACATTTTTCAACTTCACCAACTGCAAACGTTACTGTTGATAAGGAAAGCGCAAAGTCATCCGCAAAGGCTCCCTTGCCTGGTCTCTCTCTTTGAGTGAAACTCAAATTAAAAGATGTAGCGTCTAAATTTCCTTTAGATGGCCTATAAAAGCATAAGTCTTCCGTTTTACCTTCATGGATTCTCATGTCATTGACTGAGATAGGATGAGTAGGAGTACTTTTCACTGTAAAAGTTCCTGTTATGTAGTCGATGGTATTTCTATAATAGCCAATTAGTGAATGACCTCCAGATGCAAGATCCACTTTCATAGTATAAGTTCCACCATCGGTAAAGAAGCCCTTAATACCGTCTATCTTGCTGGATACTTCCGTAATTAAAGTAAGAATTTTTGCATTAAGACTTGAAGGCTGACCGATCAAAGCATCATCAAGATCATTTACTCTGCCATCTGACAGAACTATTTTATCTACATCACTGTTAGAAATAGTCTTTGATAAAGTTACCGTATCCTCGGTGTATTTAACAATAATTGTTGAATCAGCTGGAATTTCCCATGTCTGCTCTGCTGATCTCTGATTTGGATTCTCCTCATTTCCCTCTGCGGAGGTAACAGTCAAGTCAAATTCAATAGAGAAATAGCCCTCGCCTGGGTCGAGCTTAGTATCTGTTCCTTTGTATAAATAAAGCTTTACTGGGACTGTAGCGGAAATTGAGTCATCTGGGGTGTACCATAGATTTGCAGAAATAGGAGTTCCATTAATTCCATTTTCGATAAAGCTATGAATATTCTCTAAATCAAGAGAAGCACCGTTGATAGAGAAATCCATTGTTTTAGAGGCTGCATCATATGTAGGGTAAACCGGAATTTTAATTTGGTCACTTCCAGAATAGTCAATTACTTCGACTAGCGAGTTAGCGATTCTACCTAAAACACCAGGATTCACTGGCGCGCTATCACCATATATATTCGAGGTAAAAGCGGATTCACTTTTAAGTCTGTTAAAAAAGGCATCTCTGGCGTCTTGTCCATAAAGCCTATCATCAGAGCCTGAAGCATAATCCCAGAACATATCATTTCTAGGATTTGTTCCAATTTCAAAATACGCGCTTGGCCCAGCCTCTTTATGGTAGACATATAAAACGTAATCTCCTCCATTAAGCATTCGTCGAATATTGCCGATTTCCGCAAATGTTCTTGGTAAGGCCGCTATTTCTTTTATTACTGCTGTAGGATCAATGGTCACCCTATTACTAATAAAATCATACGGGAAATTGTTTGAGATCCCTGAGCGATTAATGTCATGTACGTAATAACTCATTTCCAAACTATTTCCAGACACATTTTCTATGAACGTCTGAGTTCTCAAAGTTGGAAAATAGTAATGTCTTACCAAATCACAGTCAGCTTTTTGATACCCTTGTGAGTACGAAGAATACTGAAACTCTGTCCTTGTTCCAGATATGAGAGAATTTTGGAACCTAATTTGATTGTCCGATTGGCATTCCCTGTCCCTGTTGTTTTTATCTTGCCAATTCGCTGAGTCATTCCTCCAAGTTCTGCTGTCTCTGGCGTCAACATATAAAGTGCCCGATGTGACATTAATGTCATTGAAATCGATACTACTGTTGAAGAAATTAGAGCTTTGTGTATATGAAGTTGAAGCATTTGAAATGTTCTTTAACGACAAGTCAGTAATGTTGCAAAGTTCTGTATCTGTATCTGAACAATCAGCTCTAGATAAAACGCCACTATCTGAAATAAATGCACCACTAGCCTCTAACCTCTCTTCTTGATACCAACCGGTAGCGTTAGCATCTGTTCTGTACACAGTTTTGAAATCTAATGGTAATTTCTCGTAGGAGGATCCCCCAAAGATAATAGCCAAGGCTGATTCTGAAAGTGAAACATTGGCACGTATCTCTTTCCCAAACTTACTCGTTAATCCATCTGACACTTGATTATCAATTTTTTTAAGGTATGGAAGGAGTTTGGCTATATTTTGTGCCGCCGTCTCATTTACCTTTAAACCAGATGTTGCAATGAAATCAGACGTTAAATCTGTAAATGAAATTCCAAAACTATTGCTTATTGATAGCTTCAAGGAATCAATCCTTGATGAAATTGTACTTGCGACATCATCGCCAGACGAGGAACATCCCTCATCGACCGTCAAGTCCTCTTTTAAACTGGATTTTGCACTTAATATGGCCTCCGAAAATAAAGAGGTAAAAGGCGAAATAACAATTGAAGATGAACCTGTATCATCTATCGATGGCAAGATCATCTGATAGGCTTGGGTTACTGTGCCTAACGTAGAATCCAATGCTCCAACGGGGACGGTCGCAACTATTGGTCTACTCTTTAAACACGACACCTTTGACGATTCTACTATTATAGAAAACGCTCCATTAGCATCACTAAGTCCAGCATATTCCCCAGAGTCATGCTTGAAATTGAAATTCTGATCTATAAATATAATAGCGCCAGATATATACCCATCAACAGCTTTGCCGGTAAAAGCTTCGCCCGTAACATTTTCAGGAACATCGTTAACGTTCACCGTGATGCTTTGTTCAGCGGAATTAGCCCCATCAACAGCTATCGCCGTCACCGAGTATGTCGACTTAGTCTCATAGTCTGGGGATGAGTTAAACGTCAGCACGCCTGTACTTGAATTAACGCTCAGTAAGGATGCATCAGTACCTGCTAGTGAAAAGCTTATAGTGTCTCCATCAGCATCAGTGGCAATGACAGAACCGATAGAAGTTTGATTTTCTGGTACGCTAAAGGTCGAACTAGAAATAAACATCGGGGCATCATTCACATCAGTAACATTTACCGTAATACTTTGAGTAGGAGAATTGGCCCCATCACTAGCCGTTACGATCACCGAGTAGGTCGACTTAGTTTCATAGTCTGGAGATGAGTTAAACGTCAGCACACCTGTATTTGAATTAACGCTCAATGAGGATGCATCAATACCTGTAAGTGAATAGCTTATAGTGTCTCCATCAGCATCGGTCGCTATCACAGTCCCAATAGCATTTTGATTTTCTGGTGCGCTAAAAGTCGAACTAGAAGTAAACACTGGCGCTTCATCTATATTGGTCACATTGATCGTGATGCTTTGTGTGGTCTCACTCGTCCCATCAGTTGCTGTCACCGTTGCCGTGTACGATGCCTTCGTCTCATAATCAGGGGCCGTTGCAAAACTCAGCACACCCGCAGATGTAATCGATAGCTCAGAGCCAAATACCGTAAAGGTTACTGAATCGCCACTATCAGCGTCAGTGGCTCCCACCGTGCCAATGGCCGTCTGATTCTCAGCTACTCTAAATGTTGCATCTGACGTGAACACTGGCGCATCATTTACATCCGTCACATTGACCGTGATGCTCTGTGTCGTCTCATTGGTGCCATCACTGACCGTTACGATAATCGAATAACTTGACCTAGTCTCATAGTCAGGAGATGTGTTAAAGCTTAGAGCGCCCGAACTCGAGTTAATGCTAACCGAGGCAGCATCAGTGCCTGATATCGAATAACTTAGAGTATCTCCATCCGCATCAGTCGCGGTGACTATGCCAATACTTGTCTGATTCTCAGCGACGCTGAAGGATGATGAGGAACTTATATCAGGGGCATGGTCGTTCCCAGATCCAAACACTACATTCGTGTTAAAGCCCTGAATATCAAGATCTGAGACACTATAGCGCCTATTATTTAGAGCTTGATCATTTATAAAAATATATGAAATATTATATGTCCCATCGGGATACTCGAGTGGCAATGAAATAGTATGTGAGTAAGTATTTTCGTTGACAGTTGTAGTGAATAAACGAGATTGATCAACTATATATTGGTCAATATTCGCATTCTCTGGACTAATTAGCCGAACATAGATATCTCTGATAGCGGTGTCCTGATCGTCTACGGTAAGGTCTATTTTTATTTGTTTTCGATTAAGATCTGAGACATTGATGGTGGGATCCAAGGAAAGTCCCGTAATATTTGGTGCGGCGTTATCAGCAATTACATTATTAATCGTCCAGGAATTTGTAAACCCTAAAAATTCTAGGTTTGAATTAGTGTAGAAGCTTTGGTTTCCAGCAACATCATAAAGGCGTATGTCATCGATAGTGTATGTTCCTGTTGCCACTTTGGGGTCGAGTGAGAACACAAAAGTTACTTTTGACTTGTCGCTATTTAAGGTGCCCCAATTTCCAGCCGTTTCGCCTCCCGCACCCTTAATATAGCTAAATGCTTTTTCTATCTCTCCAAGCCCATCGGTCACACTTGTAACGATCGTCACTACAATATTCGTACTACTGTCACCATCGTTTCCTAAGACAGTAATCGAATCAATTCCCGTTAAAATTGGATCTGTAGCATCTGCGTTTGAGTTGTAGATTTCTGAATCTATATCAAAACCTTTTTCTTTAAGCGCAGTATCAACAATAGTAAGATCGTCCAAATCTGTTCGCTTAATTAATACTTTTCTTATCTCATAAATCCCTGAGGCGGCTGAATTTGACAGAGTTGTATTAATTGACCAATTTAGAGCGTCTACCTTCGATGCTGTATGCCATGTCTGAGTATTACCCACTAACCAAGTTAACACTTGAACTTCCGAGGATTGAGTCAGCTCATCAATCTTTAACGCAATACTTAAAGTCGGTGCACTGGCGCTTGTCCCGTCTGTTGTAGTTAAGACGAGATCAATCAAATCCTCGTCTATGTTATTAACCAAAACACTGATAGATTCTGCAGAGGTATTCTTTGCTAATTGGCTGTATGCATAGGGCTTTGATAAACTTATTTTTTGATCTGAAACACTCACGCCAATAACATAAGCATTATCTCCATCCGTATCCAGAGGTGTTTCATAGTCTGGAGCTGACTTAAAACTAATAAGTCCAGAGGAACTAATCGTAAATAGATCTGCATCCACGCCCGACAGGGAGTAATAAATCGTATCACCATCGGCATCAGATGCATTGACCTGTGTAACAGATTTTGTATTCTCATCCGTCGACACCGATGAGGACAATCCAACGATGACTGGGTCTGAATTCTCACTTACATCTGTCACATTGACCGCAATAGCCTGGGTAGTTGTGTTCGTACCATCACTGGCCGTCACAGTAGCGGTATAGCTCGCCTTAGTCTCATAGTCAGGCGCTGATGCAAAGCTCAAGACCCCTGCTGAGGTCATCGCTAGTTCAGAACCAGACACTGTAAAGGTGATCGAATCACCACTATCCGCATCAGTGGCTGTAACGGTTCCAATACTGGTCTGATTCTCAGCCGCACTAAAGGTAGCGCTTGATGTGAACACCGGCGAATTATCATTAACGTTGGTTACGTTGACTGTAATATCCTGAGTAGTTGTGTTCGTACCATCACTGGCTGCGACTATTGCGGTATAGCTCGCCTTCGTCTCATAGTCAGGCGCTGATGCAAAGCTCAATACACCGCCCGATGTAATGGCAAGTTCAGAACCAGACACCGTAAAGGTCACTGAATCACCACTATCTGCATCAGTGGCCGTAACAGTTCCAATACTGGTCTGATTCTCAGCCGCACTAAAGGTAGCACCTGAGGTAAAAACAGGACTAAAAGTTGTTAACTTTAATAAATATGACTCGATATCGACAGCACTTGCGCGCTGAGCACCATCTGAAATTACATCTGCCGTCAGTGCGTCTCCACTTAACTCAAAAAGATAACGCAAGATAAGCAAGCCATCCGTTAAAGCATCAATACGGCCATCATCATCTATATCGATCCGATCACCCAAAGCTGTGATGCGGGTTTCAATGTCACTTGATGAAGTGTAGACAGCATCATCAGCTACTACGCCAGTAATCAAGGGACCGCCAGATAGTTCAAACATACTTCGGAGCAAAAGTAGCCCGTCAGTTAAGGCGTCAAATTTTTCATTGCCATCGATATCGATTTTGTTAGTAGAAATTAGAGACGAAGAGGATTCAGAGGTATTACTTTCGGGAGATGGCTCAGCGCCAGAAAAACTCTGCGCAGAAAATAAACAACAAAAGACTAGAACGACCTTCACTAAGAAGTTTCGATGCATAATCTTTTATCCATTTAATAGATTTCTAGACAATTGACTTTAATATAAAAGCATTTTGATTTCAACTATGCAGTATCGAAAAATATTCAGATAATTAGTACGGTGGAGTTGTTGAGAAAAGGATAAAGCTCAGAGCTCTCCTTCTACGGGGTAGCCTATAGCTCAACCCTAAAATAAAAAAGAGGGTTTGTTGTTTGCTAATTTAACATTCCCCCTCTAGCACATTTCCGTGAGGATTGCCCTATAGGTAAAACCTTATAACCTATTGATTTATAAAGAAAAAGATGATTTGGTGGAGCCTAGCGGCATCGAACCGCTGACCTCAACACTGCCAGTGCTGAGGTCAGGTCCTACTCAACATCGGGGTGGTAAGTATCAGTCCATGCTGAATTCGAGCAGTCTTGATGAGGCTCTGCGATCAAGCCAGATCCGTTATCGCTAACCGCCTCAGGGTGATACACACTAATTACTACTGGCACATAGCCTACATCAAAGCCCGAAGGTATCTGAACTATCTGACCCGAATCAAGTTTTGCAAGATGAGGATCTTTATTATCTGGATTAGGGCCACCCCGGTAGTTAATAACGATAGGCTTAGTTGGGTTCACTAAAGAGTTTTGATTTATCGTTGCATGAAGATTTTCAATATATGATTGTAGTTCTTCTAAATAAGCATCTGTATACGTTTCAGGGTGGTTCTGTTGTGCGGTTTTTAAAGAAGGTTGCTCAATAAATTTAAACCAAACATAGGTTGCAATGGACCCATTTTGTAGGTACTTCTTGTGCCGTGTTTTGCCTGCAGTATCCCAGTTTTTAAAATCAGGATGGCTAACATCGCGTTCTTTGTAATTAAAGAAACGATGGTTCACTCTCGGAATTCTCACGACATCATCTGGTGTATCAATCAACTCAGTTTGATAGCTATACTGATGGTTTTTATAATCATCACTTGCGCCATCCTCTACTACCCACTTATCAGTTAACTTCCGTACATACAGATAGCCATTCTGTTTCTGTTGAGCTTCTTTACTAGGCTCAGTCGAATGATCCCATTTGATGAAGCCACCGGCACTGTCATAGCCAACCTCGTATGATGGAACAATCATAAATCGATGCTCCTGCCCGTCGATATCCTCGATCAACTTGAGCTGATTGTGGGTACTCTTATAAATACCATCAATTTTTACATCTTCAGCTGGAATTAAAGTGTGAGTGAGAGTATCAGATCGAAGTGAAGCTGAAAATTCTTCCATCGAACTTATCTCAACACTTTGCGGATGAGCCAGCAAGTACTCTTGCTCTTTTACATCGGGTAATTTTGCTACTGGAACATAGTAGCTACCATCTTCAAGATTATGGGCTTTTAGACCAATCCTTTCATTACCATTCCCCCAATTCCTATCCGAGCCGCGGGTCGCGAATGTTCCAAAATTATCACCATATTCAGCTTTCCTTTTCCCATAACTACCCTCGCTAATCTTTTCAGGATCTATCCAGTTAAAGTGCTCTGGTATATATCCGTTTATCGGGCCCTGATAATCATAGGATTCGATAAAACTCATCCAAAACTTGAAATTGCGAGGATGGTCCAAGTTAAGATAGCTCCATCCTGAGCCGATCCATATCCCATTATCATTTACGTGAGGGTCTTGTTCCATATCAAATGCAATATTGACGCCCGGCACTGATAATATCTGGTTAGAAACTTGAATCATTGTTAACCATCTATCGCCAACAAATCGCTCATATAACCCACTACCCATCTGAACGTCATTACAGGCGTGATACGTATCTCCCACACCAGCAAGATGAAGTGTTGGGTAATAATGAGGCCCGGCAGTTTTAGGATTAACCCATAACCCACCCTCAATCGAATTATTCCCAAAAGACCCAAGCCAAGACCCAAAAACACCAAACTGCTGGCCCCATTCAAGTCCATGTTTAAAGGAACGATAGACTCTGTTAAATACAAATTTCCCTGCGCCAGGAGATGCAGTGGGCTCGTGGTTAAGGCCCTCTAACTGGCCATAAACTCTTACATCAGAGTCAAAAACGATATAATCCTGGGGTGGAGGGGGAAGAAAGCTAGGTATTTTTGTCCCATAGAAATAAGGTACCAAGTTAACAACTGTATCGCTTGTCAATGTAGCCATATAGTCTTCAATTTGACGGGAAGTAGATCTCTCACTGTCATCAGATAAGACACCATTAATCATGGCGTCACCACGAAGTCCAAATAAATATCGAAGGATAATCAAACCATCCGTGAGGGCGTCAACATCACCATTTTTATCAATATCGACAAGGTTACCTAACGAAGATATACGAGCTTCGATATCTGCAGGAGAAGAATAAAAAGCAGTAGGACTAACAGCACCATCAGCAAGAGATTCGCCGGTTAAACCGAACATACCTCTCAACAATAATAATCCATCAGTCAGAGCATCTACCTCGCCATTCCCATCAATATCAACTGAATCAATAGATAGCCGATCTATGGATAACTCAAACCGACTCTCCGTCGCAAAAGTTAGACTAGATATAATCGAAAGTATCAAAATCCCTAATTTCTTAGCGATGTCACTGACCAGTGCAGATTGTGTTAAATCGAATCTTTGCATAATATTGCTCATTGATATGACAAAAAATTTGCTTGAAACCGCATATGTACTCATACTCAAAATCGTATCATTAAAACCAAAAAAAATCCCCCGCACTTAAGTACGAGGGATTGATTTTTGGTGGAGCCTAGCGGGATCGAACCGCTGACCTCAACACTGCCAGTGCTGAGGTCAGGTCCTACTCAACATCGGGGTGGTAAGTATCAGTCCATGCTGAATTCGAGCAGTCTTGATGAGGCTCTGCGATCAAGCCAGATCCGTTATCGCTAACCGCCTCAGGGTGATACACACTAATTACTACTGGCACATAGCCTACATCAAAGCCCGAAGGTATCTGAACTATCTGACCCGAATCAAGTTTTGCAAGATGAGGATCTTTATTATCTGGATTAGGGCCACCCCGGTAGTTAATAACGATAGGCTTAGTTGGGTTCACTAAAGAGTTTTGATTTATCGTTGCATGAAGATTTTCAATATATGATTGTAGTTCTTCTAAATAAGCATCTGTATACGTTTCAGGGTGGTTCTGTTGTGCGGTTTTTAAAGAAGGTTGCTCAATAAATTTAAACCAAACATAGGTTGCAATGGACCCATTTTGTAGGTACTTCTTGTGCCGTGTTTTGCCTGCAGTATCCCAGTTTTTAAAATCAGGATGGCTAACATCGCGTTCTTTGTAATTAAAGAAACGATGGTTCACTCTCGGAATTCTCACGACATCATCTGGTGTATCAATCAACTCAGTTTGATAGCTATACTGATGGTTTTTATAATCATCACTTGCGCCATCCTCTACTACCCACTTATCAGTTAACTTCCGTACATACAGATAGCCATTCTGTTTCTGTTGAGCTTCTTTACTAGGCTCAGTCGAATGATCCCATTTGATGAAGCCACCGGCACTGTCATAGCCAACCTCGTATGATGGAACAATCATAAATCGATGCTCCTGCCCGTCGATATCCTCGATCAACTTGAGCTGATTGTGGGTACTCTTATAAATACCATCAATTTTTACATCTTCAGCTGGAATTAAAGTGTGAGTGAGAGTATCAGATCGAAGTGAAGCTGAAAATTCTTCCATCGAACTTATCTCAACACTTTGCGGATGAGCCAGCAAGTACTCTTGCTCTTTTACATCGGGTAATTTTGCTACTGGAACATAGTAGCTACCATCTTCAAGATTATGGGCTTTTAGACCAATCCTTTCATTACCATTCCCCCAATTCCTATCCGAGCCGCGGGTCGCGAATGTTCCAAAATTATCACCATATTCAGCTTTCCTTTTCCCATAACTACCCTCGCTAATCTTTTCAGGATCTATCCAGTTAAAGTGCTCTGGTATATATCCGTTTATCGGGCCCTGATAATCATAGGATTCGATAAAACTCATCCAAAACTTGAAATTGCGAGGATGGTCCAAGTTAAGATAGCTCCATCCTGAGCCGATCCATATCCCATTATCATTTACGTGAGGGTCTTGTTCCATATCAAATGCAATATTGACGCCCGGCACTGATAATATCTGGTTAGAAACTTGAATCATTGTTAACCATCTATCGCCAACAAATCGCTCATATAACCCACTACCCATCTGAACGTCATTACAGGCGTGATACGTATCTCCCACACCAGCAAGATGAAGTGTTGGGTAATAATGAGGCCCGGCAGTTTTAGGATTAACCCATAACCCACCCTCAATCGAATTATTCCCAAAAGACCCAAGCCAAGACCCAAAAACACCAAACTGCTGGCCCCATTCAAGTCCATGTTTAAAGGAACGATAGACTCTGTTAAATACAAATTTCCCTGCGCCAGGAGATGCAGTGGGCTCGTGGTTAAGGCCCTCTAACTGGCCATAAACTCTTACATCAGAGTCAAAAACGATATAATCCTGGGGTGGAGGGGGAAGAAAGCTAGGTATTTTTGTCCCATAGAAATAAGGTACCAAGTTAACAACTGTATCGCTTGTCAATGTAGCCATATAGTCTTCAATTTGACGGGAAGTAGATCTCTCACTGTCATCAGATAAGACACCATTAATCATGGCGTCACCACGAAGTCCAAATAAATATCGAAGGATAATCAAACCATCCGTGAGGGCGTCAACATCACCATTTTTATCAATATCGACAAGGTTACCTAACGAAGATATACGAGCTTCGATATCTGCAGGAGAAGAATAAAAAGCAGTAGGACTAACAGCACCATCAGCAAGAGATTCGCCGGTTAAACCGAACATACCTCTCAACAATAATAATCCATCAGTCAGAGCATCTACCTCGCCATTCCCATCAATATCAACTGAATCAATAGATAGCCGATCTATGGATAACTCAAACCGACTCTCCGTCGCAAAAGTTAGACTAGATATAATCGAAAGTATCAAAATCCCTAATTTCTTAGCGATGTCACTGACCAGTGCAGATTGTGTTAAATCGAATCTTTGCATAATATTGCTCATTGATATGACAAAAAATTTGCTTGAAACCGCATATGTACTCATACTCAAAATCGTATCATTAAAACCAAAAAAAATCCCCCGCACTTAAGTACGAGGGATTGATTTTTGGTGGAGCCTAGCGGGATCGAACCGCTGACCTCAACACTGCCAGTGTTGCGCTCTCCCAGCTGAGCTAAGGCCCCAAAAAGGAATTCGCATGATAGGGATGAGCCCAGATCAAGTCAAGGAAAAATGCCCAACACACATCGCTTTCAGCTCAATTGCTGATAGGCTTTTTCCATCTTCTTTAGTTTCTTTTTACCAACGCCGCCTAGTACATCGATAGCATGGCGCAATCTCGCCCTGGACATATCTGCACCTAACAAGTTCATCGAGTCCATAACCGATATAGAGGCGCTACTGCCCGCTATTGCGATAAACAGCGGTGCTAGAAATGGCTTTAGCTTAATATTCATACCTTCAGCGACACTTTTTAGTGCCTCAAAAATGTTATCACGCTGCCAATTCTGTATAGCCTCTAGCCGCCACAGTGAGTACTGCAACACTTCCATCAAGGGTTCTTCATCGATACCGGCCGACTGTAGCTGTTCCGCGGTAATAGGCAGCATGCCCGATAACAGATAGTTACCCAAGGGCGCTATGTCTGAGAGTGTCTCCATGCGCTGTTTGGCAAATGGCAAGAAAGCCATCAAAGTATCGCGATTAAGTGCCCATTCTTGAAGTCTGTCAGCAAGCTGCTCGTCAGTTAACTCCTCCCGAATCCACATCCCATTAAGCCAGCTTAGTTTTTCAACATCAAACACTGGACCGCCTAAAGAGACACGCTGGATATCAAACACTTCAAGCATCTCAGATAGAGTAAATTTTTCGCGTTCATCAGGCATGGACCAACCCATGCGCCCTAGGTAATTAAGCAAAGCCTCAGGCAAATAGCCCATGCGCTGATAAAACAAAATACTGGTGGGGTTTTTGCGCTTGGACAGTTTGCTTTTGTCCACATTGCGGAGTAATGGCAGATGGCAGAAAACAGGCAGCTCCCATCCAAAATATTGATACAGCAAAATATGTTTGGGTGCAGAATTAATCCATTCTTCGCCACGAATAACGTGACTGATCTCCATGAGATGATCATCTACCACGTTGGCCAGGTGATAGGTTGGCATACCATCGGCTTTTAATAAAACCTGAAGATCTATCTGCGCCCAATCTATGCTGATCTCACCGCGCAACATATCATTAAAAGTGCACTGCCCTTCTCGGGGCACTTTCATGCGCACGACATGCGATTCACCACCGTCGGCGCGCGACGCTGACTCTGCCGGATCTAGATGCATACAATGACCGTCATAACCAAGCGCTTGTTTATTCTCCATTTGCTGCTGAC
>OJDO01000117.1_pt1 | contig 25898 bp, 19 predicted proteins | sample 1592801 | NCBI WGS metagenome assembly OJDO01 (sample SAMN05416793, study PRJEB24817) | seawater metagenome | isolation source: Sea water | place: Canada:Atlantic | collected 2013-11 | reverse complement strand
GCAGCGTTGGATACTTGGCAATGGCCATAACATCCCAGAGCTCTTCAACTTCTCCTACTACCATACCTTTGAGTACACTTGAAAAAACCACATCACCACCTAACTGCTTAATCAAGGATCCAGTCACGGCACCATAGATTTGGTAGGCTTCTATGCCTGAGAGGTCGGTTTCACGCCCATCTTCATACTCAGCTTTTTGTCGGAACTTTATCAAGTTAATCATACAGATCGCACCTCCATCATCTTTTTCTAGAAGATCTTGGACCTGTTGATCGGTTTTCCTCAGCTCATTAATATATTTCATTGTTAGCCTCCTTTCACAACCTTTGATTAGTTTACTAATAAATATACTATTTTTGGAGTTCACCAATTAATAAATGACTTTTAACCTTTATCAAGACCGAACCAATTTTGTACTATTAATCAAATATTATTAGATGTCTATTGATAGATTGGAGTTGATCAATAACTGTTTGCTATAAATTTATCATTTTCTCTTTTAGTTCAAGTTAGAGGTTTTATAAGTTGTTAGATATTGCTTATTAGCGTCTGCTGGGCGAAGAAGCAATACTAATTCTATGAACACAAAGTCTTATTGATTAATAAGTTAATGAGATCGCTACAATTTGTGTGTAGTGACATACTTTTATGAATAAAAATACTTTAACGTAACTATATTTTTCCTAGAGGGGAAATCAAATGAAGTTAAACAAATTTATAATGGCATCGAAGTTTTCGATCTTGCCAATTGCGTTGGCTCTTGGAGTTAGTGCCGGCGCGCAAGAGGAGCAGTCAGTCGGATTTAATGGCATGGAAGAGGTTATCGTCACAGCAACCAAGAGAGCCGAGAGCAAGCAAGACGTTCCCATCGCTATCTCTGTAGTAGGAGCGCAGGAGATCGCTAATTCTGGATCAAATGATCTTAAAGACATGGTTAGCCTGATTCCCAACGTGATCTTTGCTGATGGAAATAATACAGCAACTGCAGATATATCTATTCGGGGAATCTATAATCAAATCCCAGCCGGATCAATTGGATTTGAGTCGGGTGTCACGGTTTATGTTGATGGTATTTCGGTAGGAAATCAGCTCAATCAAAATCAGAATCTGGGCGAGATTGAGAGAGTAGAGGTGCTACGAGGACCTCAAGGCACATTATTTGGAAAGAACGCTATTGCTGGGGCTATTAACATTATTACAAAGAAGCCATCGAATGAATTTGAGGGATCAGCTACCTTGGAGTTTGGTGATCGTAATTTAAAACACTTCCGTGGCCATGCTAACTTGCCGATTACTGACACTCTCAACATGAGGATCTCTGTAGCCGATCGAAACATAGATGGATTCGTTGAAAATACAACGCTAGGTATCGAGGACTATGCAGGTACCGTTGATGAACAGAGCGCAAGAGTTCAGTTAAGATGGACGCCAAGCGATAAAACAACGATCGACTTCTCTGCTGATTCTACACAAATGGATCTTGTCGATTATATCTACGAGGTTATTGAAGATTTTCCAACATCGGCGTTTATCATTAATGATGATATTAAGTACACTCAAGCGAATGGCTTCCCAAACCTAACTGATAAGAAAGTTTCCGGAATGTCTCTGTCATTTGAGCATATTCTCGATAATGGATATACCATCACATCACTCACTGGAACACGAGATGATGATATGACATTCCAGGCTGATATCGATGGAAATGTTGTTGGAGGAGTGGACGGTTCGTTCCCTGTTTTTTCAAAAGGGATGACTCAAGAGCTGCGTATAGCGTCTCCAGCTGATGGTGCTTATGATTGGGTAGCTGGTCTTTACTATGCATCAAGTGAACAACAAAGCCTTCAAACTCTAAATTTAGGTATGTTTTTTGCCCCTTTTGGGCTGATGGGAGAAAGTTTAGAAAATCATGACCGGGTTGATACTGATAGTATTGCCGCCTTTGGCCATCTAAATTATCACTTGAGTGATCAAACCACATTATTTGCGGGACTTAGGTATACCGATGAGACCAAGGAACTTACTACCTATCCATGTGTTTCAGCAAATCCTATGGCGTGTATGATTTTTTCAAGTCCTGGCGTAGCTGGGCCAACAATGGCGCCATTTGATCTTGAAACATCGGAACCTAGCTGGACACTGGGTATTCGCCGCCAGTTAGATGAAGAAAAGATGGTCTATGCAAGTGTGTCCCACGGGGTCAAGACTGCCGCGTTTAACAGTGTTTATAGTAAAGATCCTGCATTTGAGTTAGCCCAGGGCCGTCTTGTTGCTGATCCGGAGTTTATGAATAATTATGAAGTTGGTTTTAAAAGCCGTCTTCTTGACTCCAAGCTAGAACTCAATGTGGCTGCATTTTACATGGATTATGAAGATATGCAGGTTCGAACCTCTATTATTCTTAACGATCTACCAACTCAAATTCTTTCAAATGCTGCATCGGCGACGAGTAGGGGACTTGATATCGAACTTAGGGCATTGCCCACTGAAAATCTAATGATTAGTGCGGGTTTGGGCTTAGTGGATGCAACATACGGTGATTTCCCTGGTAATCAAGATCAGAAGGCAGGAACGTATGTAAACGCCAACGGGAATAAACTGGCTCTATCTGCTGATGTGACATTTAATGCAGCTGTGCAACACACAAAGTCAATGCAGGATGGAACACTTCTGACGCGTATAGATGTATCTTACATCGATGACCGATATTCAGTTCAGGGTATTATTAATACCGAAGACTTTTTGTTGGACAGTATGACTCAAGTCAATGCTAGAGCCAGTTATCAGCCAAATAACAGTTCATTAACTGCAGCAGTTTGGGTTAGAAATTTAACTGATAATGATAGCCTTACTTACAAGTCTTATAACAATGTGTTTGGGGCCGCGGGAATCGCTGGAATGTATGTGCCTCCTAGAAGCTGGGGTGTGACCTTGGACTACACCTTCTAAATAAAGGGCTTTTTGTTTTAGTTTAAAAAGTTAACCGTGAAAAGTTGAGTTAATAGCTCAACTTTTTGCTTTATGATTTAAAAAAATGAACGGTATGAAAACCTTCAAAATCCACAGGCATTAAAAGTTTAGCTAAGGTAACGATGATTTTGTCCTCTTAAAACTCATCAGAATTCTTAATTCTAAGTAGAGTATCTTAGCCAAAAAGACTAGGGAGAAATATATTTTAAAAATAGCTTTTCATATCTTTAAGTCAAGCATCATAGGGGGCTTCTCTGTTCTCTTGTTGAGCTCATGTAGCCCTGAAAGATCTAAATTATCAGACTCCGATTCGCCGAGTGTATTGAGTCAGGATCACGCCAGTGTTCAATCCAATATTATTGGTACAGAAGTAAGTGTAACTGGGGGAATAGTTCGCGGCCTAGCCTCGAAAGATAAGATAAGTTCTCTTAAGCGGTATCTCGGAATTCCCTTTGCAGCTCCTCCGTTAGGAGCGCTGAGATGGGCCCCTCCAGCACCAGTCATTCCGTGGAAAGGAACTTTAGATGCCACGAAGCACGGGCATTACTGTATGCAGCCAGAAACAACAGGGATAGGCATTTACATTAACAAAAGAAGTAATCCTAGCGAAGACTGTTTGACAATAAATGTATGGACGCGTGCTAAAAGTATTGATGAGAAAAAACCTGTGATGTTTTGGATCCATGGAGGAGCATTGCAGGGTGGAGCTGGCTTTGAGAGAGGTGGAGAAGCTCTAACAAAGAAAGATGTAGTCCTAGTTACTTTTAACTATCGACTGGGTAAATTGGGATTTTTTTCCCACCCAGAGCTTAGTGCCGAAAGTTCAAAAGGAGTGTCGGGCAATCAAGGATTTAGAGATCAAATAGCCGCATTGAAATGGGTTCGACAAAACATTTCTGCATTTGGGGGCAATCCCAATAACATCACTATATTCGGCGAATCTGCCGGGGCCTACAGTGTTTCAGCGCTTCAGGCTAGTCCGCTTGCAGATGGATTATTTCATCGAGTTATAGGTCAAAGTGGAGGGATGTTTTGGCCAATGTCTCATCGCACCATCGATAAACCCTACGCACCATCGGATGAAAAGATAGGCCTGATGTTTGCAAAAGCGCTTGTTGGAGAAAATAGTAATGCGTCACTTGACGTTTTGCGAACGATACCCGCAGAAAAAATTATCAATGCCGCTGAATCTAGTCCTGCTTTTAGTACAAATGAATTTATTCCAACGGTAGATGGAGAGGTTCTACCAGATGAGGTTTCCTTCATTTTTTCGAGAGGTGAGCAGATCGATGTGCCCACACTAATAGGAAATAATGCGAATGAGCATGCTGCCGTTATGGGTTTGTTTAGCTGTATAAATGGTAATGGGATAGATGGCTTTAATAGTTATAAGAGAGGTCTACTTGGAGAGGTGTTCGATGATATTTCTGCCCTTTATCCAACAGATAGCCCGCGCGCGATCCTTCAGTCTTGGGAGGAGTTCTCTAATGATGTCAACTTCACTTACCCAATGAGACGCTGGGCCCGGATGATGAGAAATGTGAGCAGCCAGACTTATCTCTATTGGTTTAACTACTATCCACCTGTTTTAGAGAGAAAATATAAAGCATTTCATGGCGCAGACCTTCCTTATGTATTTGGACAGCTTGATATGTTTGGAGGTAAGCCGCTGGAAACTGATTTTGTTGACGCTGATATGATGATGAGTACTTGGGCTCGATTTGCGTCCAATGGTGATCCAAATGGACGAAATATTGTTGGTTGGGAGGCTTTCACTCCTGACAACGAGAGTTACTATATTTTAGGGTTAGATAATGGCCCTGCTAATAACTTGCGGCTAGAGAGAATGGATTTAGTAGAAAAGGCGTGGGCCATTCGTCGAGTTCAGGGAACTCCGTCCTTGCCTGCGGTTATGCCAACTGGTTTACAAGACTTAATGCTTAAATGTAACGGAGTTAACCTATGAATTTTAGTAAATCAAAAGTGAGGACAATAATGTTAAGGAGTTTTTTTATTTTTCTGTCGAGTTTGTTTAGTCTTAGTACCAATTTAGCTGCATCAGAGGGATGGGTCGTTCCTGAGAAACGTTTGTCGGCTGCATCAGGTCTTAGTGACAGTACTCGAGCGGTCATTGAGTCCATAGGTGGCGCGACATCTGGATTAAGGTGGGAATACATCGGCGATGACCCTCGTAAAGAAATCTTAGAATTAGACCGTCAAATCAGATTGGAAGATCCGGTGACTCAAGAAAATCTGGAGGGTATGTTTAATGTGGAAATCCAGATCGCTGAATTGGCCGGGGTTGGAGTTTATAAAGTAAGCCCTGGAAAACCAAATTCCTCTATGGACGGAAGAGTATTTTTGCATATCCACGGTGGAGGTTTTGCCTTGCGAGGAGGCATCGCTTCAGCGTTCGAGGGGTCAGCAATTTCAAGTACCTCCGGAATCGATGTAATTTCGGTAGACTATACATTGTCGACAGAAAGCCCTTTTCCCGCAGCTCTTAATGAGTTAGTGGCTGTCTATCAAGAATTACTTAAAACTTTACCATCGAAATTTATTGCCGTTGGAGGAAGCTCCGCAGGCGGCAACTTAACGCTTGCGTTGGTTCACAAACTCAAGATTCTAGGGTTGCCTGTTCCAGGTGCTTTGTATGTAGGTACGCCAAATATAGATTTTTTGTATGCAGGAGATACCATTGTCACAAATGAGTACGTTGATAACACAATTGTCTCTGTAAAAGGTATTGTGAATGCTTTCCATGAGATCTACGCTGGTGACCATGATCTCAAAAATCCTCTAATATCTCCGATTTATGGAGACTTTTCTGGATTCCCTCCAACTTATTTAGTGTCGGGAACGCGAGATCTTTTCCTTAGTGATACTGTGCGGGCGCATCGAAAGTTGCGCGATGCTGGCGTTGTGGCAGATCTAAATGTTTTTGAAGGCGTACCTCATGGGGCTTACTTGGTGCCGGATTCAGGAGAATATGATGCTGCTCTAGGAGATCTTAAAAAGTTTCTTCAGATTCACCTCTAAATGTCGCAGGAGTACCAACTCATTGATATATAAAAAGAGGCGTATCACACCAGATAATATCGATTGTAATCAACACGTCTCAGAATCAAGTTACTACAAGATTGCCATCGATGTACTGCAGGGTTTACATCAAGAACTGGGCTTGAATGACTTTTTTTCTGGTGAGCAAACGGCCTCAATAGTCTTTTCTTCGGCTATCGAATTTTTTCGAGAGGTCTTTTCGGAAGATGAGATTACTATTAAAGTAGTTCTTTGTTCTGAGTCAGCTGACTTTCGAAAATGGCGATAGTGGCGCTTTATCTCCAGCAAAGATTACATTGCGGTGCAGGTTTGCTGAATCTACCTCTCCGGTGGTGGTGTATTCATACCCGACAAAAGTAGTGAATTCTCCCGGCTTATTGTGTCGATTTGCGCTAGAAACAACTTCTGCCCAGCTTGACTGAATAATCGTTGAGTCATTTATCTCTCCCTGCCGAGGGTTGAGTGTTATCCAATCTCTTGCTAAGGCAAATGCCCTTTGCCTTTCTTTTGGTGTTTTGGGTTGAGCGGCAACTAAAGCATCTGGATGATTTGACAAAGGATGGTTTGGATCAGCCATGGCTCTGTAGTGTCCTAACATAGCTCCATGGTCTGTTACGGAGAAAAAATCTAATGGCGACTTAAGTTTCATCTCAAAACCACCTGCATGATCAAGGCTAGCGCTCTGTGGGAAGCGATAAGCGTCGTCAGGTTCTGCTCTGACTCCAAAAAGAAATGCATCGAATGAGTAGCTTGAATCAACATGGAGATCACCAAAATAAGCGTTTTTATCTGGATTTTTAGGCACAACTGCAGCAATTTCATTAGTTGTCACATCAGAGGTTAGTGACTTACTGAGAGAAGCAGTTTCATTACACCCAGTTACAACCTAAGTAAATAAAAAAGCAAAACAGAGTAATGTAGGACGTTTATATGGGATTGAAGTTCCTGAAAAAATAGTTGGCATATTATGACCCATTCCCTGAATTGGATATTGATTCATTAGCGCATCTTGCTTCTTAAAGAAGTTAATTTTTTCTAATTTAAAATTGATCTTTACGAATTGTGGTTCCTTGGTTATTTGTCCAATGGCTAGTAAAAGTCTAGTGAAAACTGTTTTTAAATCATCACAAATTGTTGTTATAAGAGAAGCGATAGAATTTTTTTTTGATTATTTGGAGTAGAAATTTTGCTATAACAGATTTTTATTAATCGATACCTCTTTGTTCATAGACTTCACTGTAATAGCGTTGTCTTATTAGGGTACGTTAATAAACTAATGACTAAGGATAACTAATGAAGGTTCTCAGAACCCCAGATGAACGATTTAAAGATCTTGTAGATTTCCCATTCACTCCACATTATCTTGTTGTTGATGACGAGGACGGTGGAATTCTGAGAATGCATTATATCGATGAGGGAGCCCCTGATGGAGAGCCTATACTCTGCATGCATGGTCAACCAAATTGGAGCTACTCCTTTAGAAAAATGATTATGCCTCTCGTTGAGGCTGGCTTTAGAGTTATTGTTCCAGATATTGTTGGTTTCGGTCGATCGGATAAGCCGACGAAGCGTTCAGATTATACTTTTGCTCGACATGTTGCATGGCTACGGCACTTTATTAAAGGACTGGATCTTAAGAATATTAATCTAATTGCTCAGGATTGGGGTGGACCAATTGCATTGCGAAATGTGACTGATATGCCAGAACGATTCGCACGCATTTTGGTAACCAACACAGGTCTGGGAGATGGAACTGGTATTCCAAAAGAAAGGACAACTGAGTTACGCAGACTTCTAGATGAGACGCCAGCTCTGCCCATTGAGGAGGTTACTAAGCGGGCCCTCGGTGCTAAAGATGGTCGACCGGGCTTTTTTTATTGGGTCAAGCACTGTGATGCTTATGAGGACTTTGATCCTGGAGCGGTAATGCGTTTTTGGCTAAATGAATGCTCTGATGAGGAATACAAAGCTTATGCGGCCCCCTTCCCTGATGAATCCTACAAGCAGGGTGCGAGAGAGTTCCCTACACTAGTTCCAACAATCCCTGACAATCCTGCAATACCTGATAATCGGCGAGCATGGAAAGAACTTGAGAAGTTCGAAAAACCTTTTCTAACCGCATTTAGTGATTCACCTCTGCCCACAAGGGGCCCCTGTGCAACGTTTCTTGAGTTCAAGGTTTATAAAAATGAGAGTCCGATGATTGCAAGAATGCAGGAAAGTATTCCAGGCGCTCGTGGTCAGAATCACTGCACTATTGCAGATTCAGGACACTATCCTCAAGATGATGCTGGAGAGGAGTTAGCAAGAGTGGCGATTGATTTTTTTAAGACAACATAGAATCTGATGAGAAATTTGAAAGAAGAGTTTTGATATCAACAATGAATAAGGAATTATCCTATGGAAGAACAAATAAGTAATCAACAAGCATTTTCCGAAAAAGTAGTCTGGATAACAGGCGCTTCAGGTGGTATCGGAGAAGAGATGGCGGTGGCATTTGCTGAAATCGGATCCAAGGTTGTGCTTTCTGCACGAAATAGGCAACAACTTGAGCGAGTGAGAGATAGATGTTTCGACGCAGGCGCCAGTCATGAGAGCGTGCTTGTGCTGCCACTAGATGTGGTGGATTTAGACGCCATGCCAGCTGCAGTAGATAGCGTGATGGAAAGTTATTCCAGAATAGATTTACTAATTAATAATGCTGGTGTTGGTGTCCGTGATTTCTGCACTGATGTCAAAATAGATCTTTATCGGACGGCTTTGGAAGTCAATCTTATAGGTCCTATTGCACTGACTAAACAGGTGTTACCCATCATGATTAAGCAAAAATCAGGTCATATTGCAGGGACATCAAGTGTTGCCGGAAAAGTTGGAGTGCCATTAAGAACGGCATATTGTGCTGCCAAGTTTGGTTTAATTGGCTTTCTTGACGCTCTTCGTGCAGAGGTGGCTTATCACGGTATTAAAGTAAGCACTATTATTCCGGGGCTTGTTAAAACAGGTGCAGTGGCTAATGCCATGACCGGAGATGGGTCGGTGATTGGTGCTGAGAAAGGTGTGATGACTGAGGGTATGACTGCAGAGGATGCGGCTGCTGCTATTTTACCGCAGCTGGCTTGTCAGACAGATGAATTTGTTATTGGTGATTGCGACTCTGCAAAGATGGTAGAGCTCAAGCGCAAAGATTCGACAATGGTATTTCGGGGTTTGGAACAGATGGCAGAAAGTTTGTATAAGTAAAATTTTTGGTCGATAAATAAAAAGGGACATACTTAAATGGTAAAACGTCGGGTTCTTATTACTTGTGCTGATCGTTATATGGGCCCAGCTATTCAAAAGAAGTTTCAAAATCTCCATTTTGAGGTAATTGCAGCGCCCTCGCCAATGATCAGTGAGGATCAGATTACAAACGTCATTGATGCTGCGGGCCATATTGATGTTTTGGTTGCCAACTTTGCTTATCCGCCTGTAACAGGCGAGTTAGAGCAGCTTAGAAATGATGATTGGATGACGTTATTTGACGAGCTGGTACATCCTTTGATGTATGCAGTTCGAGCCACTGTTCCGCAAATGCTAGAGAGGGCGTCGGGTAAAATTATTGCAATTACCAGTGCTGCTCCTTTGAGGGGTATTCCTAATAACAGTGCTTACTGTGCGGCAAGAGGCGCCCAAAATAGTTTCATAAAAGCGGTAGGGCTTGAGATGGCTCGATCTAATATACAGGTTAATGCGATTGCTCAGAACTATATTAATAACGATACCTATTATCCAGATGATATGTTGGACAATGAAAAGTTTGTAAATCATCTCAACCGAAATGTCCCCACCACAAAGATTGGCGCGTCTGAGGAGACAGCAGAATTAGCAGCCTACCTTGCAAGCGAGCGATGTAAACACATGGTGGGACAAATTCTACCCCTTGCTGGAGGTTGGGTGACATAATTAAATACCAGTAAGTTTTCGATTTATAAACTATTGTTATTAAAAGTAATAGGTAGAGTTCACTACATTAATGAGTGCATTTTTTTCGATAATTGTACTAGTGTGTTAGCTAGGTTATAGCTTGTCATTTAATAATCACCGCACAAAATCATTTTTTCAACTATTAATAAGTTGTATGCTTGGAATTAGGTATATTGATCTATGCTCGATGGTGAGTCATCATCATTGAATAGAACACACTGATCAATTACGGTGAGTTCACTCTGAGAGGCTTGAGGTTATCTCAGACAACTTTTCAAGTTAGGTCGCTAAAGATATGGATATTAGACAACTAAAGCATTTCGTAGCTCTTGTGGAAACAGGTACTTCTCACGCCGCAGCTGTGGATCAGCACATCTCTCAGCCTGGTTTAAGCAGCAGTATTAAGCGATTGGAGAACCAACTGGGCGTCTCGCTTTTTGTGCGGAGAGGTCGAGGGATGGTGGTCAATGCCAAAGGCAAAGATTTTTATCCTCATGCTAAGCGGACACTAGAATATTTGCGTCTTGCACAAGCAGAGCTAAAAGTTACTGGTGCTAAACTGAGAGTCGGAATTGGTGATATACGATCTAGTGACTTTGTCGGCGCATTAACCACTAGAATCAACGAAAGCTATCCGTCTATTGCTCTTGAATTTTATGAAACACACTACGAAGGCATTTTCCGTGATTTAGAAGATGGAATTATTGATATTGGGTTCGTCAGTACTCCCGCCAACGGAGTAATACCCTCGGCACTAATCGCTAAATTAATGACTCGAAGCCACTTTAGCGTTTATTCTTCAGCTGATCATCCATTAGGAAAGCTTAATCGCTCGTTAACAGCGGCTGACCTAGAGACCTACCCTTGGATGTTTAATAGTAAAGCCCCAGTATATCCTCATTATCCGCGACTAAAAGAGGGTCCTGGTTTAGTTAAGAAGAATATAAAAGTTGTCTCTATTGACTCACTACATATGGGCAAAGAACTCGTGATTAATTCTCATTGCCTTTGCCATACTCCTGGTCTTGCAATGGCTGTAGAGATGGAAAAGGGGAAAGTGATCAAGCTGGATATAGCAACTAAACAAGTAAGTGTTGATGTCATGGGGTTGAGGCATAGCGAGATCCGATCTCCCTTGTTAGATCATGTTTTTTCGATAGCGGCCAACTGCTTTAATTAAACTTTCCGGTAATACAAAAATAGTATTATTGAACCGTTTTGGCGATTGAATCGCTTGATTCAATCAATAGTTGGGATTAATTGAATATGTCAAATTTAGCGGCACTAGCCGATGCTTTTTTCCATACTTTTTATTCTAATAATGGGCAAAAAAATGGGATGTCATTGCATTCCTTATCTGTTTTAGAATCTTATCAAGTTCAAGATCTTGTCTGTCAAAGAAGGATAGAGAAGGGAGACAGAGTTGTTGGTTATAAAGTAGGATGTACAAGCAGTGCTATTCGTGATCAATTCGGGATTACTGAACCTATTTCAGGACGCCTTTTCTCGCCTTATATCCTAAGTGAGGGAGCAAAAATTAATTGGAAGTCCTATGCCAATTGTGCGATCGAACCAGAAATTGTTCTCACTATTGGGTCTGATCTTTTCGGGCAAAATCTTTCGGATGAGGCACTAATGAGCGCTATAAAATATGTCAGTCCAGGGATCGAGTTACATAACTATACGTTCTGGCATGATCCTCCATGTATACAGGAGCTTATCTGTTCTGGAGGTATTCATGCGGGTCTCATCGTAGGTGATACAAAGGTATCGCCACGTGATTTGAGTTTTAAGCATGATGTTTTTTCTGTGTATCGGAATAAGAATTTAATATCGTCAGCCGAGGCCTGTGAAATTATGGGCGGGCCTCTTGAATCTTTGCGGTGGTTGACTAACTTCCTTTCATCTAATGGTGAGGTTTTAAAGCGAGGGTCTCTTGTAATTCCAGGTTCTCCAACTGAATTAATTGAGGTTAATCATGACTGTAATATCGATGTTGCCATAGGAAACGTGGGTCAGGTAAGTGCAATCTTTACGTCATAATTAGCGTTATCGTTATGATTGCACTTGAGCCGGCCATTACGATTTTCTTAGAATAGAGAATGATGTTGACCACCATCGATAACAATATTTTGTCCCACGATATAACGGGATAGGGGGCTACATAATAGGGCGGCCATTGGGGCCATATCATCAGCAATTGCAGCGAATCCTGCTGGAATTTTGTTATGTGCATTAAAGTGCTCAGCAATGACATCATTATCCATCTCAAGGCCAAACGCCTTTGCGTAGTGCACCGCATTCTCCTCAGAGCCCTCCGTAGCAAACATTCCCGGCAAAATGTTGTTAATATTTACTCCGTATTGCGCTATCTCTCTTGACACACTTGCAGTGTAATTGACAAGAGCTGACCTAGCGGGACCTGACATTAAACGCCAGATCATTGGGTTTTTTGCAGAGAATGTCGCTATATTTAAAATTCTTCCCCAGCCCTTTTCTTTCATTGAGGGAATATAGTGCCGCATGATTTCAATTGGTCCAAGCAGCGCCGTCTCGATTGATTCCCTCCACATTTCAGGTGTAACTGTCAGAAAGTCTCCATTTGGATCGGGCGGTTTAATGGTGATGGCTAAAATATCCGGGTCTGGACATGCTGCAAACAATCTTGCCCGACCCTCTTCGGTAGATGAATCAGCAACAATTGGAGTGACCGTATTCCCATATTTTTCTGTGATTTCTTTGGCTGCATTTAGGAGTCTTCCTTCGCGGCGAGCAGATATGTATAACTCAACACCAGCTTCAGCTAAACGTTCCGCCGTTGCTCGGCCCATTCCTGCACTACCTCCAGCCATTAATGCTTTTTTCCCAGCAATTTTTAAATCCATAGTAGTCTTCCTTTTGTATTTTGATTCCAGACTCTCGATTTTCTCAAGATGACTAATTTATATCATTTTGGTCAATTGTTGTTGAATCTCATCGGCAACACGCCACAATCGATCTTGTCCCCATAGGGCAAGTATTTGTGCTCCATTTGAATCCAATAGTCTGAAGCTTGGCGTGCCCCATATGCCAGCATCCAAAAGAACTAAACGATTTCTCTCAAGCATTTTTACACCTTCTGGATCACCAATTCTCTTTTTTGCCTCTTGCCAACTTAAGCCCGCATTCTCAACAACTTTCCGAAGACCTCGATTATTATTTGTATTAATACCTTTTACAAAAGCACATTGGTAAAAAGCATGTATGAGTTCTAAATGCTTTCCTTGTGTCTCAGCCCAGGGAATTAAAGAGCAACAGCGTCTTACAGGATCACCAATTGGGTCATATATCTTTCCAAAAGGTACTCCAGCCGCGCGAGCCTCTCGCGCTGTATCCCAAAAAATATAATGACCCTTGATAGTAGTGGTAGGAACGCCCCTCATGACCATTGGAAGAACAAGACGCACTGACAAGTTAACTCCTGTTTCGCTAGCTAAGGAAACTGCGCGATCGAATGCAATTGCACTATAAGGGCTTCGAAGTGTTGGGAATACTTCTAAGGTGAGGCATCCTGAATCTTTTAAAGGGCCTTCTGAGATCTCGGGTCTTGGCGCAATGAGTCTAGTGTTAGGTTTTTGATCAGCACCCAGCGAAGATAACCGATTTTCAAGATGATAAAGTCTGTCGATGCCCCAGTACCACTCTCCGGCATAATAAAACATTGCGCCAGAGTAATGCTTGAGTTCGGCTCGGCGTGCATCTCCCAGAGCTATAGCTTTAGAAATTACCTCACTTGGTGCTGAGCCAAATTTCTTAGAGAGTTCTAATAATTGCTCTTTATCATCTGACCACATCGCATGACTGACCTCTGCCACACAAGAGGTAAAGCTTTGATCATCCTGGGCTGCGAGTATGGATTGTGCAATTTTTATAACATCCTGTTTGGGAGCTTCTTTACGATCCTCAAAGGACAAGCCATATTTTTCCGAAATCATATATGCGTCGTATCGCGCTAAATTCATCAATAATTCAAATTCTGGCGCATTATCTCCAGGCGGCTTGCTTACAAGATAACAAGTTAATTGAATATTATAGCGTGCGGAGAAAGTCTCAAGGATTTGAGCAGTGAGATGACTATACGGGTCATCGACGAAATGGAAATACTCTACGTGATGTGGAAGTTTTTGATTTACCCTTTGTTTTTCTTGTTTGATACGTCTTTTATCAGTACCTGATAAGCTTACCCAACTAGTGAGCATCTTAGATGCTATCCAACGTTTATAGGCTAGTGGATCCATTGTAGAGGGCCCACCTTGTTCCTTAAAATCTGCCATATATCCTCTCTCCGTGTACAGTCTCAAAAGGGATTTGGTATTATCCCTGTCTTAGTTCCCACGCCAGCGTGAAATTCTGAAGGGCATCATTAACTCGTATTGCCATACCTGCGCTATCTTTGCCATCTTGAACACTTAACGTCACTTTTATGCCTAGCTTCTTATCATCGGATATATCTATGGTAAATGTCGTATCTGGACACATAACAGCCAGTGCCTTATTAAATGCACCCGCAATGGATCTCTTTCTAAGTTCAGGCTTAAATATTTTCCCAACTGCAGTCACAGGTAGCGCATCACATATGATCACCTCAACTGGCGCTGCAGCTCTTTCACTGACGTGTTGTCGTGCATATTCCCGTAACTCTTCCGCGGCGACATTCATACCAGCAATGAGTTTTACATAGGCAACTGGCACTTCTCCGGCATGGATATCAGGTCGACCTACAGCTGCTGCAATTTCCACTGCGGGATGACTAGCCAATGCATCTTCTGTTACTAAAGGATCAATGTTGTGGCCACCACGGATAATGAGATCTTTTGAACGCCCTACTAACCATAAATAGCCCTCCTCATCAAGACGTCCCATATCTCCACTATTGAACCATCCGTCACTCCAAACGCCCAAGTTAGGATCTTTTTGCTTATAACCAGGAAAAGTACTTATGCCTTTATGGAAGATAATTCCTACTTCATTCAACTCGCAGTCATTGCTTATGTTCCCGTCACTATCGACATTAGCAATTTTAATATTATGGTAAGGGATGCGCATTCCCACGGATCCAACTTTACGATCCCCGTATACATAATGAGTGGTGGCTACAGCGATTGTTTCTGTCATTCCATAGCCTTCCATAATGTCAGATCCGGTAGTGCGTGCAAAGTTGTCAAGCAAGCTAACTGGCATTGGGGCGGCACCGCAGCCACAATTGATAAGACTTGAAGTATCAATGTCGGTCATGGGTTGATCTAATAATGTCGCATAAATTGTTGGTACAGCTGCAAAGAAGGTCACTTTATATTTTTGTACTAACTGCCAAAAGTCGTTGATCAATTGAGGATTTCTAAAGCCATTCGGTCCAGCAAGTACAACCTGTCCTGCACCTAGAATAGCATTTAGGCTTGTAACAAAAGCTGCATTCACATGAAATAGTGGAAGAGTACAAAGTATAATATCGCAATCGGTAATATTGTTTTTCTCGGTGCCTCTAGGACCAGTGAGTTGCATTTGACATACATTTAGAACCTGTTTTCGGTGAGTATGTTGCGCCAGTTTTGGTGCTCCTGTGGTCCCTCCGGTATGAAAGTAGGAGGCGATCTCAGTACCTGAGATCGACCGGTCAAATATCAATTTATCTGAGGGTTGTGCTCTTGTTGTTTGGTCCCAGCTTTTGCAATAATCATGATGACTATCACCGACGACAATAATATGTTGGATATCAGAAGCAATAGATTTTGCTTTCATTGCTTTATTCCATAATTCCTCTCCACCTGGCTCACTTGGAGAAAGAGTGACAAGAATTCTTGCATTGGCAGATTGAGCAATGCTGGCAATATGCTCAACTTCTAAGTAGGGATTTATTGGAGCCGCTATTCCAGCGAGCTGCGCTCCCCACAAGCCAAAAAGAAATTGAGGTACATTCGGAAGAAGAAAAATCACAGATTGGTCTACGGTCAAGCCCATAGAGTGGAACATGTTTGCGGCACGATTGACTTCCTCCTGATATTCTTTGTAAGTCCAGCTGATAGGGTTGTCTGACACACTGCCATTAGGCAGATAGCTAATAGCAGTATCTTTAGGAAATGCTTTACTGGCCAGTACTAGAGCTTCGTTTGGCGAGTGGCAAGGGAAGCGCTCATCTGGATCTATTTGTTCGATTTTTTCAATGTCTTCGGCGTTGCAAATTGTCTCGGGATCGCTCTCAAAGTGCTTTATAAATTTCCTGCGCAATGAAGATCGATCATTCTCTTTAACCTGTGATTTTGAATCTTTCATCATAGTAATTATCTGTCTTTTAGTGTGTCATCAGTGAAGATGGAATTTTCTAATATGCGAAATTTAAAATGTGGTTAATTGGATCATCTAACTTGTAATAACATCAAAAGCGAAATCTTTGGATCAGTCTATTAACATTTAGATGTGGAATGATAATAAATAGTTATTTATAAGTCAGAATCACCTTTGGTCAAAATCAGACCTCTTAATTTAGTATTGATAGGCTAAAATCATCAAAGAAAGCAAACCATCTTTTTTAAATTACCCACTACTATTGAGTATGTAGCTAAACGAAAAAGGACGCTTTTTTCTCATCATGAGCAAGAATTTAATGACAAGATTGTTATCAATCAATAGGAGATTGAAGTCTAATATATGAGTTTAGTAAACTATATTTAGCTGTGATGAGCTTTTTTTTGGTTGAGTCCGGCGTCGATAACAAAAGTTTACGACAAAAACTTTAATATCTTAATAAAAAGGGGTAGTTTATGTGGATAAGTAAAAGGGGTGTGGCATTTAAGGGTTCGATATTTCTTGGATCTTTATTGTTTATGACGAATCAGGCCGTGTCGCAGGATGGTGTAGTGATCGAAGAGATCTTGGTGACTGCAACCAAGCGAGAGGAGCGACTCCAGGATGTTCCGATGGCGATATCTGTTTTAAGTGAGGATGAAATTCAATCTCGCGGTATTGAAAATCCTTATGATATTGCTCGAAGGACTGCGGGATTAGATTTCCAGTCGGCGAGTGGGCTTAATTCGCAATATATTATCCGCGGTGTATCCATGTCCTCTAGTCAGGGTACTGCAGTGGATAAGACTGTAATGGTTTATCTTGATGATATGCCGATTACAAGTTCTTTGAACGACGTGCAAGCGCAGTTAAATCTTTATGACATCAGCAGAATCGAAGTTTTGAAGGGGCCTCAGGGCACACTTTTTGGTTCAGGCACATTGGCAGGTGTGGTAAGACTTATCACAAACCAACCTGATCCTGATAGTTTTGATTACTCTGTCAAAATGGATTTGGCTTCGAGCAGTGGTCAGATGCGCAACCGCATTGGTGGTATGGTGAATATTCCAATAACTGACACAATGGCTTTGCGCCTAGTTGGATATAACAATTCAGAAGATGGTTGGAATACCAATACCTATTTCGGTGATACTCCAACTGATAATTACAAAGACCATGGTCTTCGTGCGAATCTGAGCTGGCAAGTAAATGATCAATTCTCTGCAAGACTTGGACATGTGTACCATGATCAGCAGAGTGACGATATGAGCCTTCATGACCCAGCACTTGGGCAATTTAAACGAAATAGCTGGATGGCCGAGGATTACCCAGCTGATGTTTCATACTCTAATCTAACGCTCGAATATGACATTGGGTTTGCGACAGTCATGTCTTCTTCTAACTATTTGGATTCATACAGTATGCAGAATAATAATCTGCCGAATATTGGACTTCCCATGGTCGATATTGGTATTGCTTTTGGTAATTCCGAAATCGCTAAAGTACAGGAAATCCGATTGACATCTAGCGGTGATACGCGGTTGCAATGGGTAGCCGGTTGGTTCCATGCAGATCGTGAAAATGACTACAAACAGGTGCTACATACCTCAGATGCTTGGGTTGCTGGAAGAGGCGGATCAATTGGCGGGTTGGTAAATGAGCCTGGCTATGCTGACAATGCATTTATTTATGGTAGTTACAGAACCAATAAAACAACAGAAAGTGCACTTTTCGCAGAGGCTTCATATGACATTACGGATTCTCTTACCGCCACGATTGGTGTTCGAAAAGGAACATTTGAACAGGATGATGAGCGGTTTGCAGGTGGTAATTGCTGCTGGACATCGCCTGGTAATTTCTTGTTCGGCGTCGTGTTTGGCATGAATGATCCTGCCACTGCTTTTACTCCACAGCCTTATTCAAATGTTCTTTTTGGTACGGGTGAAGTAGATGCGGATACTAGTAAGTTCGCCTTAGCCTGGCAGGCCAGTGATAATGTAAATGTATATGGCACCGTTTCTGAAGGTTGGAGAGCACCAAAGTATAATGGTGCAGCAGTGAATGATGCGGTAAGTAAAGTTGATCCAACAGATATTATAATCAACCTTCTATCGGAGCCTGATACTCTGTGGAATTATGAATTTGGTATTAAGTCCACATGGCTTGATGGAACAGTTACTGCTAACGTAGCTGCATATCAAATCAATTGGGAATCAATTCAAAGACAAGCGTCGCGCAGATCTGATTCGGCAGGCTTTGTCGCGAATGGTGGAGATGCGGAAATCAAAGGTTTAGAGTTTGAGCTTTTTGGGGCCATAAGTGATGGATTCAATATTGGGTTTAATGCGACTCACCAGGACGCTACCATCACTGATGCTACAGAGGATCAGCAAGCAGCCACCGGTTCTAATTTAGGGGCAAGGTTGGTATCACCGAAATTCAAGGCCTCACTCTTCGTAGAAAAATATACGAATATTGGAGATGCAGAGGTAGTTCTCCGCGGTGATATCCAGCATATTGGTTCCGCTCCTAATGGGATGCCAAATACTGTTGGAAGGGTGGGTGTACCCAATGCAGCCTTCGAAATGATTGAAGCTTATCAAAATGTAAATGCAAGTATAGGCTGGAAAATGGGCGATTGGGACCTTCAGTTCTATGGAGAGAATCTCGCCGATAATGATAGTTATACGTTTATTCTACCCGAGTATTCTATACCGGGTAGATACGGTACTTTGAAACCACGAACGTTTGGAATAAGAGTTTCTACCAGAAGATAGGAACATAGATGAATGGAAAAGGCCGCCCAGGTGGGGCGGCCTTTTTTTAGGTAAAAATCGCCAAAGAAGTATGTGCCAAAATTTTTTTGGATTGTTACTGCCTATCTATAATGGCCTTATACCCCTGTTTGTTAGCAGTTATGACAGCCTCCATATCCGGCGCTTTAAGGCTGATATCCCCCAAAATCGTTAAAGCAGTATGGGCAACATCATGACTATCGATTTCTGCTATATCATTCATCCATCGTCTTACGTTGGGAAGTTGTTTAAAATCAAATAAGTTGGTGAATTGGGGTCTAAGTTGTCCTATTTCGACATAAGCTGCTAGGTCAGCAATAGAGAGGCTATCACCAGCAATAAATCGCGATTTATCAAGCCAGTTTTTTTCAAGGGAATGCAGTGAGCGAGTGAACGCTTTTTGGGCGCTGTCCAAAAAGGTTGCTGGGAATGTGAGATCTTTACGAACATTGGGAGCGAAAAATGCAAGAGAGGCATCTCTTATACCCCGGTGATGCGAATGCAGGTACCAATCTATTTTAGTACACTCGGCTGGGTCTGCTGGATAGAGGTCATGCCAGCTATTTTTGCGGCAAAGATACACCAAAATAGCATGGGCTTCAGCCATGGCTATGCCTGTTTCACTATCCTCTAGAAAAGGAATCGTTCCATTCGGATTTTTCTCTAAAAATATGGGGTTACGAGTCCCGGTATCACCTTTTGAGCCTGGATTCATCAATATTAATTGGAAAGGCTCTCGCATATATAGAAGCAACCAAATAACTGCTCTAACGGGCTGTGATAAGGGGCTACCATACAGTTTTAGTGGAGGTTGTTGTGAGGGCATATGGCTATTTTCCTGATTTCGTACTTAATCGCGCGGATATTTTACATAGCTAGCAAAAATTTTCTCTACATCATCAATGACCGCGAGGCTCTCAGAGACAACACGTTCGTTATATTCTAGTACATCCTCATCGGTATCCTGACCAGCACAGCGTTTTAGAGCGGCCTCATTACCGCTGCATAGCATGCAGGCCACTAGGCGAGGCAGGCGATTAGTTTTAAGATCCAATTGGAAATCTTTACCTAAATATTCAGTTAAAATATTTTCATAACTTGCATAAATAATGAGTAGATAGTTATCGTGGATGAGCGATGTTGAAGTATGAAGTGCCTGTTTTTTATATTCTCCGAAACCTAGTTGGGTGATATGACTGACAGAAGCCTTCACCCAGCTATGCCAAATCTTAAAAGTAGATCGAGATGCAAATTTCTCTTCAAAACGCTTTTCAAGATCTCTTGTAACAAGATCGGCTGCTGCTACGGCTAACTCTTCTTTATTTTTAAAGTGCTTATAAAGTGTTTGAACGTGCACGCCAGCTTCTGCAGCGACTTCATCAAGCGTTGTATCAGGATATCCCTTCCGAGAGAAAAGTAATGTCGTGGTCGCAAGTAATTTATCGCGATTTATGCTTTTTTTTAGCGTCCGTTTAGGGTACGAAATCGCCATAGTTATTGTCTCTTTTTAGTTGGGGTCTCTCTGATTCGGAGAGTAACTAAGAACAGCTATTCCCGTTTAATTGTTTCAGTAAGGACGTCATTATACGGTTTTTTTAAGCTGGAAAGCAGGCTTAATATTTTAATTGGTTGCTAACGAAAATATGTAGTGATATTAAAATATAGCGAGCTATAATCAAATGTCAATTAAAACTATGAAATTTGGGCGGTAATCTGATGCTTTCGAATGGAGAAACCATTGAAAGAGTGCGTTATAGCGACGTGGCCTTACTCATATTTTTAACATTGCTTAATGTCATTAATTTTATTGATCGTCAGCTGCTTGTGAGCTTATCGAACTGGATTAAACCAGAGTTAAAGCTATCTAATTTTGAATTTGGATTATTAGCTGGGCTTGTATTCATGTTTTTCTATGCCGTGATGGGGCTTTTTATGGGAGTCATTGCTGATCGTGTAAATCGTACTCGCCTTATTGCTTTTGGTCTTGGTCTTTGGAGTCTATTGACTATGTTATCTGGCGCCGCAAAAGGATTCGTCAGTTTAGCTTTGCCTAGAATGTTTATTGGCGTGGGTGAATCCACTCTGACGCCGGCTTCACTTTCTTTGCTAGGTGATAGATTTCCTGCTCGCTGGCAAGGGCTTGTAGTTGGAATTTATGGCATGGGTGTTTCCATTGGTTTGGGGCTAAGTTTATTTATCGTCGCTTACCTCGAACCAATAGTGGGATGGAGAGGGTGTTTTTATATTTTAGGTGGTGTGGGCGTTTTTTTAGCTATATGCATGTTGTTCATAAAAGAAACGCCAAGAAAGCAACCGATGGATAAATCTGAAGGTGTCTTACGAGGTTTAGCTGTAGGTAAAATTACTAACGATTTACGCAAGCTCCTCTCGGCCTCGCCCGCATTGACGGCAACAATTCTGGGTTCAACGGTATTCGCCTTAGCGCTGGGAGCTTCAACTTTTGATCAATTATGGTTCGTTCAAGAGAGAGGGTTTGATAGGAATGAAATTGCAAAAATGACTGCCTGGATTGCTATAGCAGCAGGTATATCTGGTAATTTAGTTGGGGGTATCGGGGGAGATCTTTTTTTGCGCTGGACTGGAATTGGGCGACCCTATTTTTTAGCGCTTGTTATGTTAGTGCTTTCGCCTCTCATAATAACAGGTAGAGTTATTGATCCAAGTAATATGTGGTTCTGGGTGGGCATTTTTGCGCTATATTTTCAAATCGGTTGTTTCTATGGTCCGGCTTTCGGAACTATTCAGGATTTAGTCCCCTCGAATCAAAGAGGAATGGTGGTTGGTTTTGCTGTGCTTATGATACAAGTTTTAGGCGCAGCGTTAGGTGCGACCACTGCTGGATTTATAATCGATTTCCTTGCGGCAGCAGGGGTGGCCGAACCGTATTCAATGACTTTAGTTACTTATGCATTTATTTCGTTATTAGCAGTCCCTATCTTTATTTATGCCGGCCGAAGATTCGAGAGAGATTTAAAGGCAATACGACGGATTTAGTATTGATCAAAATAGCCCTGTTTTCGGTAAAGAAAACTCTTGCGTAAGATATATAGTCAGCTATACTCAAGTGTCTGATATAAATATATGCAGCTATAATAAAGTACTTAAGTGCTTATGATCAAAAGGGGAAAAGCAATGAATTACAATTCTATGTATAAATCGGTAGCATTGGTATGTATCGCGGGACTGTCATTACCAGGAGTCACGCAAAGTGCCGAGATCGAAGAGGTCTTGGTGACGGGAATGAAAAAAATCTCTTCAGTAATGGAAACTCCAAGTGCAATTACCGCACTTACTGGAGAAGACTTAGCATCTCGAGGTATCACACAATTGTCTGAATTGCAGTTCGCTGTTCCCAGTATGCACTATGGCGAAAAGTTGGGTAATAAGACAATTGCTATTCGAGGTATTGGAGAATTCAATAACCAACCTGGAGTATTGGTAACAGTTGATGGTATCGTCCAGTCAAATGGATCAAGTTCTCAGTTGTCACAAATGGATCTTGAGAGGGTAGAAGTTTTAAGAGGGCCGCAAGGTACTTTATATGGCCGAAATTCTAATGGTGGAGCGGTCAACTTTATTACAGCAAAACCCACAGATGACGTTTATGGTTCAGTTAAAGTAGGCTTTGCTGATTATGAGCATAACTCTATCGAGGCTGTTTTTAGCGGACCGATTTCTGATACTGTTGGGATTCGAGTAGCTGCTAGCCATCTTGATATGGGAGAGGGCTGGGTAGAAAACTTAATGCCTGGATACGATGACCACATGATGGGTAAAAAAACCAATATTCGTGTGAATCTGGCAGCTCAGTTAAGCGATAGTCTAGATGCGCAATTATCTGTTGGTCGAAGTGACATGAGCGGGCCAATGGATCCTCATGGCATCGTGAAAGAGCATATGGTGTATGCAAATTCGAGGACGAATTTACCAATTGATGGGACCCTAGTCACTGAGGAGCCCTGGAAAGTCTATAACAAGGGCAATGCGGATTCTGACCGGCAGTATGATCTTAAAAACCTGACGCTCAATTGGGAGTTAGACGGCATAACAATCAAGTCGATTACGGGAAGCCAAGATTGGGAAGATGAGTTTGAGGGTCCTGCAGATGGATCATCAGTAGGGCTGTTCCAGCGATATATGAAAACCTGGACAGAAACCTTTACTCAGGAGCTTAATGTATCTGGTGAAACTGATAGCCTATCTTGGATCGCAGGTATGTTTTATATGGATGATCAGCGTAGTCGTGATTTTATTATTGGTCTCCCTGTACCGGCTTTTTTTCCTTTGCCAGGTCGGTTTGAAATATTGCAACAGCAAAACGATACCGAATCGACATCCGCTTTTGTGGATGTGACTTATTCTCTCTCGGAGGATGTCCGGTTGGGCCTAGGATTCCGAAAAACAGATGAGGATATGATCGAGCGTCATTCCAGACAAATTTTCTTTACAGGTATGCCCGATCCGGTAGTTGATCTGTGCGGTGGTATAGTAGAGACTCGTTGGTCAGAGTCAGCGAATACATCAAGAGCCTCTATTGAATACGACACATCAGAAGATTCCATGGTCTATGCATCGTACTCCGAAGGCTTCAAGGTAGGTGGGATTAATGAGTCTGATTGTAACCCTCCGTGGGATCCTGAAACAGTTGCGTCTTATGAAGTAGGTTATAAGGCTATATTGCATGATGGCGCTACGACGCTAAGTGCGGCTGCGTTCCACTATGACTATTCAGACTTCCAGGTCTCTCAAGTAATCGGAATTGTCGGCATTGTTGCTAACGCAGGTGATGCGACGATTGACGGCTTCGAGCTGGAAATGATGTCCAATATCGGGGATGACTGGACACTGAGTGCAGGTTTGACGCTTCTTGATTCGGCTTATGGAACCTTCTTGAATACCGACGCATTGCAAGGTGATGCTGGTGCTCTAGAGAATAAAGGAAATCCTCTGAATAAGGCGCCAGAAACAAGTCTCAATGTTGGAATTGTTAGGAACATGACGTTCGATAGTGGCGCGCGACTGGCCTTGAGCCTAAATACTGCTTATCGGTCAAGAACCTATTTCCGAGAATTTGGTCAGATAGATGATTCGCAGGCAGCTTATACTGTCGTTAACTTAAATGCTAATTTCGAGACTGCAGATCAGTTAGTGACAGCGCGGGCATTTGTCAACAATGCAACAAATGAAGCTTATATCACAGATATGTCTACTGGTGACAGTCAGTATGGACGTCATGCTGCTTGGGGAATGCCAAGGCATATAGGGATTGAAATAACTAGGCACTTCGGTACCAGGTAGAGACTTCTCGAAACATTCTGCCAAGCATATTTGTAGAGTAAATATGCTTGGCTTTTTTTTGCGGAGTCATTAAATTGGTAGACGATAACAAGAACAGACTATTGCGGCCTTTAGGACGGAGACAATTTTTCGCGTCTCTCGGCAGATTATTATTAGCTATAGTTGCAACTTTAAAGGGAGGTCTCGTGGCATCATCAGAACTTAAAAAATCTAAGAATATTGGGCAAGAATTAGATTTTATGCTACCTGGAAAGCTTGGAAATCCAGATATGAATATGATTGATGACCCCAGGCTGGATAGGAGAATCAGGGATGCTTATATTGCTAATCCAGTGCTCCCAGAGGCTCCACCAGTAGAGCTTTCGATATATCCAACCTACGAAGACTCACTTGCAATGGTTCAATGGATGGATGACATGTTAAAAGGGAAAAGCGCCCAACAAGAGGCCAGTATGCCCTATTTTCCTGATATTACTTCCTCTAGAGAGACTATTGAGGGAACGACTGGACATAAAATCTCTCTGTATGTTGACAAGCCGAAAAAATATTCTGGCCCAATACCTTGTCTCCTGCATTTTCATGGCGGAGGTATGTCATTTTCATCCGCAACGGCGCCATTATCGATTAGATGGAGAAAAACTTTAGCGCAGCAAGGGCTTCTGGTCATTGGAGTTGAATTTGCTAACCAAACCCTACATGAAGGTAATCAACCCTTTCCTGCCGGGCTCAATGACTGTGCCTCCGCTGTGCGTTGGGCGCATAGCAATCGGAATACTCTTGGAATTTCATCTGTCGTTCTTACTGGTGAATCTGGTGGTGGTAATTTAGTCATTGCAACAGCTATTAAGGCTAATAAAGAAGGTTGGGTGAATGAAATAGATGGGGTCTTTGCTCTGGCGCCAATGATCATAGGTATCTATGGCCCGGAATTACCTCCCAATTTACCGTCTTGGAGAGAAAATTACGGTTATATGGGGAATAGACCGTTGGTTAGAATGATGACTAAAGTATATGACCCAAACGATGAGCATGAAAAAAATCCTTTAGCTTGGCCATTTTATGCGAAAGATTCAGATTTGCGGGGGTTGCCGCCTCATATCATCCTTAACTATGAACTGGATTTAATTCGTGACGATGGAGTGGTATTTGCGCAAAAGTTGAGAGCTGCTGGTGTTGATGCAACAGCTATGGTTATTAATGGTGCTGACCATGTGCCTGAGATAGCGATGCCCGATACGATCCCTGAATTAACGAGATCTACTTTAGCCTCAATTGCTGCGTTTTCTAGGGGAGTTCAGCCCCAGAATTAAATTAAATAGCTAAAACTAGAAATTGAATTGATATATAGATATAGTCAGCTATAATTAAGTAATAATAGTTAGGAGAGCAAATATGATTAAATTTATTGATCCAAGAGGCACTGTCTCTTATACACATCTCCGAGCCCACGAGACGGACTCCTATCTCGTA
>OJDO01000116.1_pt1 | contig 25940 bp, 26 predicted proteins | sample 1592801 | NCBI WGS metagenome assembly OJDO01 (sample SAMN05416793, study PRJEB24817) | seawater metagenome | isolation source: Sea water | place: Canada:Atlantic | collected 2013-11 | reverse complement strand
TACACTAGATCGCTCGTCGGCAGCGTCAGATGTGTATAAGAGACAGCTTTATGAATATTTATTAGGCCTCCATATTTTTATTGCTAGTGAACTAGAAGATGGTGAGCTGCTTTGGCCTTTTTCAATGCCTCCAAAAATTACTGACTCATCAAAAATAAATATAGCTACATATTCAGATACAAATATTGGCAAACTTAAGCATATATACAGAAAAGGTCTTGCAATTAGATACGGTAAAACTATGCAGTGTGTTTCTGGTGTTCACTTTAATTTCTCACTTACAGATAATTCCTTAGCAATAATATCTGGATCAAATGCTCAACAAGATATTGATAAAGCCTACCTAGGCCTAATCAGAAACTTTAAAAGATTGTTTTGGTTTGTTCTCTGCGAGTTTGGACACTCCTCTGTGATCGATAAATCTTTCGTTGACGGAAGAGATAATGATTTAGAGCCTTTAAATGATTCTGATTTATTTAAAAAAGGTGCTACTTCTTTGAGAATGAGTGAAATTGGGTATCAAAGTAAAGCGCAGAAAAATCTAAACATAAAATATAATGATCTAGATGAATTTTTAGATGAAGTTAAGTCCGCGATTACAACTCCGTATCCAGAATTTGAAAATTTAGGACTTAAAGATTCAGAAGGAGAGTTTCATCAAATATCTAGTGGCATACTGCAAATTGAAAATGAGCTATATGATTGCATAAGACCAAAAAGGGCTGGATCAAGTGGTGAAAGACCATATGAGCTCTTAAAAAAAGAAGGTATAAAATATTTAGAAGTTAGGGGTATTGATTTAGATCCAGAAGATCTGACTGGCATATCTAAAGATAAAATTCTTTTGCTTGATTTGATCATGCTTTATTGCGCTATTAAGCCAAGCTCTTTGATGAGTGATGAAGAAAAGTCTGTTATTGAAAGTAATGATATTGCAACTATTAAGAATGGGAGAATGCCAGAGACAATGATCTCATATAAAGATCAACCAACTACCATAGCTGAATCAAGAATAGATGTAATAAAGGACCTAATGCAGATAGCCGCTGCAATGAACGACCCTAAATATATTGAAGTTATTTCAAGTATGAATACTAAAGTTAATATATTTAATCCTGATAAATCGTTCCATAGCTTGGGATTAGAAAAAGCGCGTGAGAATTCACTATATCTTAAATCTAATATGGAAATTGATACTCATAAGTTTAAAGAAGAAGCAGAGGCATCTTTATTAAAATTTAAAAAAATTCAAGCAACGGCAAATTTTGATAAGATAGATGAGTTCATGAATTCATATAACACTAAAATATAGGTAGGATAAATTATGCGAGCTTTACAATGTACAGAATTAGGTGGGCCAGATAAACTCGAAATAAATGAAGTTGAATCCCCTTCGGCTATTCCTGGGCATGTTGTCATAGATGTTAAATCAGGCAGTATAAACTTTCCTGATGTTTTGATGATTCAGGGACTGTATCAATATCAGCCTCCTCTACCTTTTACCCCAGGCGGTGAATCAGCAGGAATTATTTCCGAAATCGGAGATGGTGTAACTAAATTTAAAGTTGGTGATAAAGTTTTTGCTATGACTGGAACCGGAGCTTTTGCAGAGAAGATATTAGCTCATGAAAATAGCTGCACATTAATACCAGACTCAATGGATTATGATTCAGCAGCAGCTCTATCAATGACCTATGGAACTAGTCTATATGCACTTAAGCAAAGAGCAAATATCCAACCAGGTGAGACCTTGCTTGTTCTTGGAGCTTCAGGTGGTGTTGGTATAGCTGCTATAGAACTAGGGAAAGCCATGGGTGCAAGAGTAATTGCAGCTGCGTCTACTCAAGATAAGATTGATATGTGCATGGCTCATGGAGCTGATGAAGGTTTTATATATCCAAGCGGCAATCTTGATAGAGAACAGCAAAAACAATTATCGAACAAGATTAAAGAACTAACAGGTGGAATGGGCGCAAATGTTGTTTATGACCCAATTGGTGATAGTTATGCTGAGCCCTGTCTTAGAGCAACTGCTTGGGAAGGTAGGTATCTTGTTATTGGTTTTGCTGCAGGCGAAATTCCAAAAATTCCTCTGAATATAACGCTTTTGAAAGGATGCCAAATTGTTGGTGTGTTTTGGGGAGCATGGGTTGGCTTATTCCCAGATGAAAATAAAAAGAATTTTGATGAGTTATTTAAGCTGCATGCAGAAGGAAAAATAAATCCAGAAGTTTCGCAAAGATATGCTTTAGAAGACTCTGCTGAGGCTTTCTCGCATTTAGCAAATAGAAAAGCTAAAGGAAAAGTAATAATTAATATCTAGTCTTGGGTGACAGATTGGTAGGTCAGGGAAAGTCTTGAGATATCAAATGGCGGTCTAAATATTCCTGCAAAATCTCCGTCTGGATTTAATAAAATAATATTATTGGCATGACTGTCTAAATGTTTATGCTCCATACCCTGGCTGTTGCTAGGCATAACATTATTTACAGATAGTTGGGTTGCGAGACTTAATAACATAGGCCTTGTATTAGAAACTCCCATAAAATCCTCATCGAAACCTTTGGCATAGGTGTCTATAATCTCTGGGCTATCTCTTTCTGGGTCTATGGAAACAAGAACCCACTGCTTATTGTCTAATTGGTAATTCTTTTCTTTTAAGACCTTAATTAACTTTGAAAGTTGATACATTGTTGTAGGGCATTCATCTGGACACCTGCTAAACCCAAAATACATTAATGTCCATTTCCCAATTAAGTCAGATTTTGTAAAAGATGAATTATTAGAGGAAAAGAATTCAAAATCAGATATCTGCTTAGGCTTCTCAAATAGAAATAGTCCATTTACCAAAAGCTCATTATTATTTAATACTCTTGGAGTTGTAAGTTTGCTTATAAATAAGCTCATTACAATAATAATAAACAGGGCAATTAAAATAAGATTTCTATTTATAGCGTTCATTGAATAAGGTAGTGGTCACATAGCAGGGCTACAAATATTAAGAAAATATAATATATTGAGAAATTAAATGTCCTCATCGCATAAGAGTCATCATCACTTAAGTAAAGCCTGATTGAGTAATACATAAATATTGAACTTAAGATGACTGCCGAGATCAAATATATAGCTCCTGACATTAAAACAATATAAGGAAGTATGCTTACTATAAATAGAATGATTGTATAAAGAACTATCTGCAATTTTGTGAAGGCAACTCCGTGGGTAACTGGCAGCATAGGAATTGATTCCTTTGCATATTCATCTTTTCTATATATTGCCAAGGCCCAAAAATGAGGCGGAGTCCATGCAAAGATTATTAGAACAAGAAGAAGGGCGAAAGGTTCAATGGTGTTACTAATTGCTGCCCATCCTAGAAGTGGGGGCGCGGCTCCAGCGAGTCCACCTATAACAATATTCTGAGGTGTGGCCCTTTTAAGATAAATTGTATAGATAAAGGCATATCCGATAAGAGAGGCTAATGTTAGTAACATTGTTAAAGTATTAACAAAGAAATATAAGATAAGCGCTCCCATTAGGCCAATAACAAAAGCAAAACATGAGGCATGAAATGGGCTTAACTCTCCTTGGGGAAGAGGCCTTTGGTCGGTTCTGGTCATTGATGCATCTGCCTTTCTATCAACAACTTGATTGATAGCTGCAGCAGAGCCTGAACATAATGCTATACCCAATAAAGATATAATTATGTTGCTAACCGAGCTAACGGAGTCCTCTGCTAGAAGCATTCCAACTAAGGCACATATCAGCATCATATAAACAACATTGGGCTTACATAAGATGTAATAACTTTTTAAAAGTTTCACTTTTTCCATGCCAAATAATTAACCATAAATATAGTTGCTAACAATGATGCCGCAATTAAGTTGTGAGCAATGGCAATGTACAAAGGAAGGACATATACAACGTTTATAATGCCTAGGCTAATTTGGGTTAAAAGAAGAATTCCAAGAGTTGATGCTAAAGGTGCTGCAGGTGAAAACCAAAGCTTGGACATTAAAATTACAAAAACTATTGTTACCAATATTGCAGTAACTCTATGCGAGTAATGAATTGCAACTCTTGCTGGATTATCCAGCAAGCCATATAAATAATTTGGTCCCACTTCTTGAGCCATATTAAAACCATTTTTAAAATCCATTTCAGGAAAATAAGTTCCCTGGCATGTGGGGAAGTCCGCGCAAGCCAAAGATGCATAATTTGTACTTGTCCAAACTCCAAGAAATATTTGAATCGCTAAAATTATAAATGCGAGTGCGGCAATGCCTTTTAAATTAGGTATTCGCATAACCTCCAAGCTTTTAAAATTACCAGACATTAAGAATATATAAAAGAATAATATCAACGTTGTGAAACCACCAAAGAGATGGCCTGTAACTATAATTGGTAAGAGTTTTAGACTAACAGTTAAATAGCCGAAGAGCCCCTGGCAGCAAATAAATGCTAACAGACCGATAGACCATCTTCTTATAGACTTGTTTTCATTTTGCTTAAAAGATAGATAAACCATAATAATTGCTACAAGACCGAGCGTTGCTGCAAAGTATCTGTGAACAACTTCTGGGATGGCTTTATTAATATCATATGGGAAAGTAGGAAATCTACTTTCAGCTACGACTATATCCATTTCACTGGTAGGAAAAACGATGAAGCCATAACAGCCAGGCCAATCAGGGCAGCCCAAGCCAGCATCTACAAGCCTAGTCCAAGCACCAAGTGCTATAACAACAAAAGCAAGACATATTGCAAAGAACGATAAATTTCTAATATTAGTCATTAAATTAACACCTTAAGATCTTTTAATATTTTTTTAGGGTCCATATTGGGCTTAAAGTACATAACAGCTCTTCCATATGGATCAATGATAAAAATTGGATTTTCATTGTTCATATCAATTTTAGAATTTTTTTGAAGTACATTAAGTAGAACACTATTGCTATCATTAATCAGCTCTGTTCTTGGATACTCAGTTATAAGGTTTTGTACATCGTCTTTAATTAACTCATTTGAGTAAAATGCGACTCTTTTAACTCTGTATATGTCTCTATTTAGAGCAACATTTAACTGCCTCATTAGATATAAAGATTCTGATGACTTATCGGGATTGGTTATGTAGACCCCCATAACCCATTTCCCGTCTTCAAACTCAAGTAAAGATTTTTTTTCATTGCCTTTAAACTGATCGAAATTAAAATAGCTCTTAAAAAAAGTTCCATTATTCTTGGTGCCCTCTGGGGACATCCCAGTCGTAAAATACAGAGAGGAGAATGTAACCACTAAAATAGGAGTTAATAATATTATTGCGAGAAAAATTTTATTCTTCATTTTTTTTGAATCCTAACCAGATATACATTAAACATAAAACTAGAAACATCGTGAACCATTGAGCTGAATAACCATAATGTTTTGAAGGCAGCATGTTGGTAGGAATAATTTTTATATATTCCAGGCTATCTTTAAGAACTGGGTCAGCGACTAAAATAAAAGGCTCTAAGTCGATATTATATTCTTTACTAACTACATTTAGGTGTTTTGTTTGCGAGATTTTTGGCCAAGTTGACGTAACCAAGTTATCAGATAGTACGAACCCAAGCTCTGGATTTTCAAGAATGCCGCTAACTGAAATTTCATTTTTTTGAACATCAATATCTGGCAGTTCATTCCTAAATATATTTTGCGCAACCCATCCTCTATCTACTAATATTACTCTGTCATCATTTTTAATTTTAAGAGGGGTTAAAACCTTGAAGCCTGCCACTCCTCTGTTGATAGTGTTATCTACTAATATCTGTTTTGACTCATCCCAAGTTCCATCCACAAAGACTCTGTCCCACTTTTTAGAAGTATCTGAAAGATAGGAGGGGTCTTGATTTAGATTATTATTAAAATCTGCAATTAACTTGGCTTTAGCTTGGCCTCTTTCTATTTGCCAAAGGCCTAAAAGAAAAAAAAGCGAGGCAAAAAATATAAAAAATATACTAATTTGCTTTCCTGGTCTAAATTTACTTAATTTCATATCTATAAATCCATGCATAGCCTAAAATTACTCAATGATTAAAACCCTTATATACATTGATGTATTCCTAATAATAATATCACTTGCGAGCGGTCTTGTTTTTCTGCTTATTGATCAAGGAAAAAAAGATAGCAAGAGAACAACTTACAGCCTGGGTATTAGGGTTGCATTAGCTGTAATACTAATCATCTTAATTGTGATCGGCCTTATAACTGGCGAGCTTGGTAATAGCGTCCCTTGGGACGGTTCTTGACTACAGTATATAAACAAATAAGAAAAGCATTACCCAAACAACATCAACAAAATGCCAGTACCATGATGCTGCTTCAAATCCAAAGTGGTCATGAACCTCAAAATGCCCTGCAAAAACTGATCTAGCTAGCATTATCGCAAGCATAATACCGCCCATCATCACATGGAAGCCATGGAAGCCGGTCAACATAAAGAAAGTAGATCCATAAATACCAGAATTTAGCGTCAAGCCATAATGAGCATATGCTTCATAATATTCAGCTGCTTGAAGCCCAACAAATATAAGTGCCAATGAAACAGTAATTCCTAAGAATAAATTGAATTGCTTTTTATTTCCATTTTTTAAACCTAAATGGGCAAAGTGAACTGTAACGCTAGAGCTTAAAAGAACAATAGTGTTCCACATTGGAAGCCACTCTAATGCGTGACCCCAGCCAGGCCAGGCCATGCTTTTATCTGCTAATTCATAAGACACACCTTGATCTGGAGTAGAGATAACAGGCCATGTTGATTCAAAGCCTTTCCATAGCTCTATAGCCGCAACTCCAACACCTTTTTCACCTTCACCAGCCAGCCATGGCACAGCAAAAGTTCTTACGTAGAAAAGAGCACCAAAGAAAGCAGCAAAAAACATAACTTCTGAAAAAATAAACCAAGCCATGCCATAAACATAAGATGTTTTTAACTGATTGCTATCCAATCCTGCAATATGTTCTTGTATGACCTGTCTAAACCAGAAAAATAAGGTTGTAAATAAACAAGCAAAGCCTGTGTAAAGGATATAAACGGAATTACTTTCAGCATTTCCTATGTTATTAATGGTGCTTGAAGCACCCATGACTAATAGAAAAAGTGAGAAAGCAATAAAAATAGGAAACCTACTTTGATCAGGTACGTAATAGTTTTGTGTGCTCATAGTATTTTAGTGTTGTCCGCCGTGATTATTCATGTTTTCGTGATTCATTTCGTTATTTGCCAATGAGTCGTCTTCATATTCTGTGATATCGAAAATTGTATATGAAAGGATTATATTTTTAATATTCTTAGGTAGCTCATTAGAAACAAGTAATTTAACTGGGAGCAAGGCCTCTTCCCCAGGCATTAGTACTTGCTGCTCAAAACAAAAACATTCTAATTTTTTAAGATGAGATGCGGCATTTGAGGGCGCAACACTAGGAACTGCCTGAGCAGTCATTTTCTTATTTGTTGTGTTTTTTACATAGAATGTAGCTGTGTAATATTTCCCAGTGGAAATTGTCATAACCTCTTCAGAGGGAGTAAATACCCAAGGCATATTCTCATTGTTAGTCGAGATAAATTGAAGTCCTATTGGTCTTCCGTCCTCAATAACTAATTTTTCAACATCTTTTGATTGAAATACTTTACCGTTTATTCCAGTAACTTCACAAAAAACATCATATAAAGGAACAAGAGCAAAACCAAATGCAAACATTAAAGGGACGGCAACAAGCAGTCTTTTTAGGGTTTTTTTAGCTCCTTCGTTCATTAGTCTATTTTTGGAGGAGTTGTGAATGTATGGTACGGGGCTGGTGATGCAACAGTCCATTCCAGTCCTCTTGCTCCTTCCCAAACCTGATCAGTTGCTTTTTTACCGCCCATTACTGTCTTAATGACAATGAATAAGAAGAATACTTGCGATAGTCCAAATAAGAATGCTCCAACACTTGATACCATGTTCCAATCTGCAAACTGCAGTGCATAATCTGGAACCCTTCTAGGCATACCTGCTAATCCAATAAAATGCTGAGGGAAGAAAGTAACGTTCACTCCAATAAATGAAAGCCAGAAATGTAACTTTCCAAGTCTTTCGTCGTACATATTACCTGTCCATTTAGGTATCCAATAGTAGACTGCAGCCATGATAGAAAAAATAGCACCAGGAACAAGAACGTAGTGAAAATGCGCAACAACAAAATATGTATCATGATATTGAAAGTCTGCAGGTGTTATAGCTAACATCAGTCCAGAGAAACCGCCCATTGTGAATAAGACCACAAAAGCGATGGCAAAAAGCATTGGGGTTTCAAATGTTATTGAGCCTCTAAACATTGTCGCTATCCAATTAAATACTTTAACTCCAGTTGGAACAGCAATTAACATTGTTGCCCACATAAAGAATAATTCAGCTGCGAGAGGAAGCCCAACAGTGAACATGTGGTGAGCCCAAACAACAAAAGATAGGATTGCAATTGAAAGCATAGCCCAGACCATTGAGGCATAACCAAAGAGCTGCTTTCTAGAAAATGTTTCTATAATATGCGAGACAATTCCAAACGCTGGAAGAATCATTATATAAACCTCTGGGTGACCAAAGAACCAAAATATATGCTGGAAAAGAACTGGGTCGCCGCCACCAGCTGCATTAAAGAAACTTGTGCCAAAATGTATGTCCATTAACATCATTGTTACTGCTCCTGCCAAAACAGGCATAACAGCGATAAGAAGATATGCGGTAATCAGCCAAGACCAAACAAATAAAGGCATTTTCATAAGGCCTACACCGGGGGCTCTCATGTTCATAATAGTTACAACAATATTAATGGCTCCCATAATAGAAGAAGCTCCCATAATGTGAACTGAAAAAATAAAGAAAGTAACACTTGGAGGTGCATAAGTTGTAGAGAGAGGTGCGTAGAATGTCCATCCAAAATTTGGAGCTCCACCTTCCATAAATAGCGAAGAAAGAAGAATGAAGAAAGCAAAAGGTAATATCCAGAAACTTAAATTATTCATTCTTGGAAGCGCCATATCTGGTGCCCCAATCATCATTGGCACTAACCAGTTTGCCAAGCCTACGAAAGCTGGCATTACTCCACCAAAAATCATTATCAGACCATGAAGGGTAATCATCTGATTATAAAACTCTGGTTCTATTATTTGCATACCTGGCTGAAATAACTCAGCTCTGATGACCATAGCCATAGCTCCACCGATTAGGAACATTGCAAAACTAAACCATAGATACAGAGTACCTATGTCTTTATGGTTTGTTGTATATAACCATCTTGATAGTCCTTTTGCTGGGCCATGATGATGATCTTCGTGATGATTTTCTATTACTGCGCTCATAATTATCTTTCCTTTCTACTATTAAATCTTTGGTTTTTTGTAATCTACAATATCTTTTGGTATTACTATCTCGCCATCTCCACTTTCAGCATTACCCCAAGCCTGTCTTGTGTATGTAATTACAGCTGCAAGCTCAACTTCTGAGAGATAGTCAAATGAGTTCATGGCCGCTCCTTGAACTCCTTCCATTAGTATTTCGATGTGTCTTGCTTTGTTATTTAGAGCAATATCACTTCCGGCAAGTGCTGGAAAGATTCCAGGTATTCCTTGCCCTGCAGTTTGATGACAGGCAACGCAGTTAAGTGCATAAACATCCTCACCCCTAGAGACAAGCTCTTCAACACTCCAGTCTTTGGTTGTTAATTCTGCCATTTTAAAAGCTGCTTCTTTTTTTTCTCCAACCCATTCATCATATTCATCTTGCTCTACAACCTTTACTACTATGGGCATAAAACCATGATTCTTTCCACAAAGCTCTGTACATTTACCACGATAAATACCTGGCTTGTCTACTATAGTCCATGCTGTATTTACAAACCCTGGGATTGCGTCTTGCTTAATAGCAAATGCAGGCATCCACCATGAATGGATAACGTCATTGGCCGTAATTAGAAATCTTATTTTTTTGCCGACAGGGATTAGAACCATCTCATCAACTTCTTGCAGATAGTTTTCACCCTTGGGAACTAAATTGTAAATCTCATCTAAATCAGTAGCTGGATTTGCAAAAAAACTAATATCATCCTCTAAATATCTATACTGCCATTTCCACTGATACCCAGTAACTTGAATATTAACGTCGCCGGCTTCGTCATCATAAATGCTTACTAAAGTTTTTGATGCCGGGATCGCCATAGCAATCAAGATTAGAAAAGGGATAATTGTCCAAGCAATCTCTACCTTTGTATTCTCGTGAAAAGTAGCTGCTACTGGATTTTTCTTTTTAGTATGTGCATACATTGAATAAAACATTACTGAGAAAACAACCACTCCAATGGCAACGCAGATCCAAAAAATAAGCATGTGCAATTCAAATACTTCATTACTTATATCAGTAACCCCTCTTGTCATATTCAAAGCAAACCAATCTGCTTTAGCTGAATTTGTAAAAAGAATAAATATAAAAAATAATTTGTTTGGGAAATTCTTTAAAGATTTTAGTGTCATATTTCTAACCTGTGAAAGTGCTGAATAAAATAAATTTTGCATATAACTTATTATAAGCTATTTATATAGTACAAACAAAAAAATTTAGTAATTAATTTGGTGCGTATGATATCTTTTTGTTGGGTTATTTACTAGTTTTTGGCTTTGAAAAATCTTGGATATTTACAGCCTTAATTGCGTTGTTTTGCTTACTTATTGCTTGTGGTCTTTTTTCAAAAAAATCACACTTTACACAATAAATCTCATCATCATCTGAATTAATCGCAATGGTATCTTGGGCCTTGCAAGATGGACATATTGCTCCTGCGATAAATTGAACTAATTTTTTCATTTGTTTAAATTTTGAATATCTTGAAAAATATATTCCGTTGATGGGGCTTTCCCAAACCAAAGCTTAAATGATTGTGCTGCTTGATATACAAGCATTCCAATTCCATCAAAAACTTGCGAAGAATGTTCTTTGGCCCAACTGCAGAAAGGGGTAGATTCAAGTGAGTAATTCAAATCATAAAAGCAAGTTGAATTAGATAAATTTATTCCCTCTGGGGCGATGAATTCTCCTGTTAAACCAGCAGAGGTTCCATTGATAATAAGGTCATAATGGATGTCCTCTTTTAAACATGATCCTAGGCTTGTATATTCAACGTATTTTTTAACTAAGGTTTCCGCCTTTTCTTGAGATCTATTTAGAATAGATATTGTATTTGGATTTCCAGTTACTAGTTTGTATAAAATACTTTGAACGGCTGCTCCTGCTCCTAGTATTAAAATATTCTTACCTATAATATCTATTTTTTTTGATCTTAAATCTTCCATAAATCCCACACCGTCTGTGGAGTCAAGAGACAAGGCGCCATCGATCTTTGTTATAGTATTAACTGCTTTAAGATGTTTTGCTTCCTCAGATATATTACCCACTATCCGTGCTGCAAGATTTTTTAAAGGTAGGGTTATATTTAAACCTCTAGCAAGTGGATCAGAAAAGAAATCAACAATAAATTCATTAAAATTGTCAGGTTCTACTCTATATGGCATATAACTTAAATTAATTTTTTCCTGTTTTGCAAAACGCGAGTGGATAAAAGGAGATAGAGAATGCTCAATTGGATTTCCTGCTACACCTAATTTATATTTATTAGGCATTCCAGTCCTTGCCGATATATTTTAAGACTTCTTTTTCCATCTTTATGTAATTCTTATCTTTTTTATAGGACCATTTAACGTCTTTTGGCAACGATGCCAATATAGATTCTATTCTTCCATTAGATTGAAGACCAAAAGCAGTGCCCCTGTCGTAAATTAAGTTAAATTCAGCATATCTTCCCCGCCTAAGTAACTGAAACTCTTTTTGCTCTTTACTGAATTTACTAGTCTTTCTTTTAGAAATAATGGATTGATAAGACTCTAAATAGGTATTTGCTATGCCTGAAAGCATATTTGTACTTTTTTCAAGGGTCATATTGCTAAGATTATCAAAGAAAAGCCCACCGATCCCCCTTCTCTCTTTTCTATGGGGTATATAGAAATACTCGTTACAGTTTTTAGAAAAATTCTTATAAAAAGTTTTATTGTATAAATCTAGGTTTTCTTTTGCTTCTTTATGCCATTCAATGCAGTCATCTTTAAAGGGAAGGTAGGGTGTTAGATCATATCCGCCTCCGATCCACCATTTTTTAATTGTGTTATTAATTCCCATTACGCAAAACAATCTGATATTCATATGACTAGTTGGAATAAAAGGGTTTTTAGGGTGGGCAATAACCGAAACTCCCATTGCACGATATCCATACTTTGATGACTGTGATATTGATTTTCCCAAAGCTGCTTTTGGTAATTTTTTACCTGCTATTGAAGAAAAATTAACTGCACAATTATCAAAAAAATTTCCATCTTGGATAACAAAAGTATGGCCTCCTCCACCCTCATCTCTTTTCCATTTGTCAGATGTAATAATTGGTTTATTAGATTTCTCTAAGGAGGTAAAGGCATCCATAATGTTTGCATGACTGCCTATGAAAATACTTTCTAAATCTTTAATCATATTATTCTCTAATAACCTTTCTTGATTCTAAATCTATGATTGAAGAAGGCTTTGTTTTTTCTCCAGATAGCGCATCATAATATGCTAAATCTATATCATCAAAAGTATCTATTATTTGATTGGGGTTTTGTAGATTTTTTTGGCCTGATATATTTGCTGATGTTGATATCATAAAACCATTAAAACCTTTCAATAGTTGTTTTATAGGTAAGTGATTACTTACTCTTATAGCTATCTTGCCGCTATCATTACATAGGTGACTAGGTAAATTTTTATTGTATTTAACTAATACAGTTGTGTGGCCAGGCCATATTTTATTAAGAAAATTTAAGTCCTCTTTAGACAAGGCTTTGAGGTATTTTTTAATGCTTAGGATTGAAGGAATTAATAAAATGAAACTCTTATTTTGTGGTCTTTTTTTTAAATCATATATCTTAGAGAAGCTACTTTTATTTAGAGCATCACACCCTAAGCCCCAAATTCCCTCTGTAGGATGTGCTAGAATTTTACCAGCAGAAAGCCACTCAATTGATGAGTAAATATCTAAGGATTTTTTTTGCAATTAGGAGTTAAGAGCTTGATCTTTTTTAAGCACTTCTTCCCTCATGTTATTTTTATAATCATGAAGTTTTTGAGCAAACTCTTTGTCAGATGTTGCAAGTATTTGAACGGCTAAAATGGCGCTATTTTTGGCACCACTTTTTCCAACTGCAACTGTTGCGACTGGAACTCCTGGCGGCATCATTACAGTAGATAGTAATGAGTCTAATCCACCCATGCCACCTGACTCAATTGGTATGCCTATTACTGGACGAATGGAATGAGCGGCAACTGCTCCTGCCAAATGCGCTGCCATCCCAGCAGCTGCGATAAATATCTTACATCCATTGGCTTCTGAAGTTTTAATGAGCTCCATGACCTCATGAGGTGTTCTATGGGCTGACATTACATTTTTAGTATATTTAACATCAAAAGAGTCCAAAACAGAAAAACATGCCTCCACGACAGGAAGATCTGAGTCTGAACCCATTATTATTGCTACATCTATGGTTTGATTTGTCATAATTTATTTATTGTATATGTGAATGTGGATTATAATAGGTCAATTATAATATATTTATGAAGATATACAAAAGATGAAAGACGAAAAGCTAAAAATCTTAAAATTTCCAGATCCGCGCCTTAGGACTGTTGCTGTAAAGGTTAAAAAATTCGACAAAAGTCTCGAAAACCTTGCTAAAGCCATGCTGGCTCTTATGTATAAAGAAAATGGCATAGGCTTAGCTGCCTCGCAAGTAGATAAACATATAAGATTAATTGCCATGGATCTTAGTGAGGAGCGCAATGAGCCTATGTTTTTTGTTAATCCTGAATATAAGATTGTAGATAACCATAGTACTGATTCTTATGAAGAAGGGTGTTTATCAGTACCAGGGTTTAATGAAACAATAACTCGCCCTGATCAAATTGAGCTTTCATGGCAGGACCTAAAAGGAAATCACCATAATATAGTGCCTACTGGGCTCCTTACTATTTGTATACAGCATGAGATGGACCACTTAGAGGGCAAGTTAATGGTTGACTACATAAGTCCTATAAAAAGAGATAGGATAAGAAAAAAGTTGTCTAAATAAGTATTTAGAAGATATTAAAAGATTATAGGGGTATTTTAACAGATTTTATGAACATTCTATTTGCGGGCACTCCAGATCCTTCTGGTAAAATACTTGAATATTTAGCAACTAGTTCTGCCTATGAAGTCAAAGGAGTTATAACTCAGCCTGATAAGCCTCAAAAGAGGGGTAATAAAATTCTACAGTCTAGTGTATCTAAAATATCACAGAATTATGGCTTTCCAGTTTTTAAGCCAACGAACCTTAATGACTCTGATTTCATAAAAAATATTGAGGGAATTGATTTTGATTTTCTTGTAGTTGCTGCTTACGGGAAAATTATTCCGAACTGGTTGCTTAATGCTCCTAATAAAATGCCAATTAATATTCATTATTCTATTTTGCCATTCTATAGAGGGGCATCTCCAATTCAAACATCTCTTTTAAATGGAGATAATATTTCAGGTGTTACTTTTATGGAGATGAGTGAAGGCTTGGATGAAGGAAAAATTATTAAAGTGTTTACACTAGATATAATTGAAACTCATAACAAGGCTTCTTTAGAAAATGACCTTTGCGATCTCGCTATTAAAAATATGGATGATGTTTTTGGTTTAGTATTTTCCAATAAGATTTTATTGAATGCTCAGGATGAGGCAAGCGCATCTTACTGCTCTAGGATTAAAAAATCTGATTCTATTATTAATTTTACAGAAAATGCAGATGAGATCATCAACAAATATAGGGCTTATTCTGAGTGGCCTGGCTTAGCTTTTATGCACAAGGATGTGATGGTTAAAATACATGGTATGGATCTATATCATGAAGATTTGCCTGGAACATCGGGTGCAATTGTTAGATTTGATAAGACTGGTATCTACTTTAAAACAAGTTCAGGAACTATAGTGATTACTTACTTACAACTACCAAACAAAAACAAGATTAGCTCTGCTGATGCTTATAATTCGTATAGAGAGTTTTTTGTATAATTATTTTATTTGCCCTAGAGGCTTTTAATTGTATTAAAAGAGGTTTAATTTACTCTTTATGAAAATAGTAATTTTAGGTGCGGGGAAAGTTGGTGGCAGTCTTGCAAGAAATTTATCAAATAGCGACTATCAAGTTTCTATAGTTGATGAGGATAAATCAAAACTTTCTGCACTCGAAGAAAGACTGGACATAATGACAGTTGAGGGCCATGCAGCAAAACCAAATTCAATAATGAAAGCTGGCGCTGATGAGGACACTATAGTAATAGCTGTAACATCTAACGATGAGGTTAATATCATCGCCTGCCAGATTGCTAAGAATATGTTTAATGTTAAGAAGACGATATGTAGATTTAAAGACACTTCTTATTTAGAGCATTACAAAATTTTTGGAGAAGGTATTATTGATATTCCTATCTGCCCAGAAAATGAAGTTACATCTCATCTTAAAGAGCTTATAAATAATCCAGGAGCAGATCAAATTGAGCACTTTGCCGGTGATAAAGTTAAATTAGTTTCTGTTAAGGCTAAGAAAAAAGGAAAGCTTGTTGGAAGGGAGTTAAGGTGCATCAAGGACGATATGCCAAATGTAGATGCATATATCCCATCAATTTATAGAAAAGGTAAACCGTTCATACCAGAAGGTGACACTGTTATAAAAGAAAATGATGAGGTCTACTTTGTCTCATCTGCAGATAATATTGGCTCAATTGTGGACGAGTTTAGAGACCATGAGGATGCATATTCAAGGATTATGATAGTAGGAGGTGGAAGAGTCGGCTTTTCCTTGGCAAGGGACTTAGAAAAGACATATAAAGTGAAATTAATAGAATCTAATATTAATAAATGCAACTTATTGTCGAAAGAGCTTGAGAAAACCATAGTCTTAAACGGATCAGCAACTGACGAGGAGTTGCTAAAAAGTGAAAATATATCAAATATAGATATATTTTGTGCTTTAACTGATGATGATGAGACAAATGTCATGTCTTCACTGCTAGCAAAAAAAATGGGTGCTAAGAAAACAATGATTATCTTAAATAATCCCTCTTATCTTGGACTGGTACCTGGTTTTATAGATATTTATATAGCTCCCTACAGATTAACTGTCTCTTCTGTGCTTCAGGACCTAAGAGAAAGTGATGTTGCTCAGGATGTTATGCTAAAAATGGATGCTGGAGCAGAGGCAATAGAGGGAATAGTTCATGCAAATGAATACACATCCAAGCTATTTGATAAGCCTATAAAAGATATCCCCCTGCCAGATGGAGCCTGTATTGCAGCTATCGTCAGGCACGAAGAAGTTATTATGCCCAGCTCTTCAGTTGAGCTCAGACTAAACGACCACTTAATTATATTTCTCGCCGATAAAAAGGCTGTTAGCGAAGTAGAGAAGCTCTTTAAATCAAATTAATGAACCCAAAAGCAATAATTAGTCTTTTTAGCATCTTGGTGATGTTTTTTAGCGCCTCTTTTGTTCTTCCCATAGCTGTGTCTCTAATATTCAAAGACTCGGCATTGATGATCTTTATTACTACCTTTTGTCTTGTTTTTGGACTTGGATTAGCTGGATGGCTTGCTTCTAGAGGAGATAATGATGAGCTAGGTCAAAAAGATGGTTTTATTATCATTACTTTCTTTTGGTTGATTTTAGCTATAGCTGGCTCAATACCTTTTGCATTAAGCGGAATGCCTCTTGTCGATGCTTTTTTTGAATCAATGTCTGGTATTACTACAACTGGGGCAACTGTTATATCAGGGCTTGATAACATGCCGGAGTCACTTCTATTTTATAGGCAGCTACTCCAATGGATGGGGGGAATGGGTTTAATCGTTTTGGCAATAGCCGTTATGCCATTGCTTGGTATCGGCGGTGGCCAGCTCTATAAAGCGGAAATACCTGGTGCAATGAATGATCAGAAATTAACGCCTAGAATAAAAGAAACAGCTCAAGCGCTATGGGCTATATATCTTGGCCTAACTGTTGTGTGCGCTTCTTTATATTATATTGGTGGAATGTCTGGCTTTGACGCTATTTCACATAGCCTCAGTACTGTTTCTATTGGAGGATTTTCAACTCATGACCAAAGTATTGGTTATTTTAATAGTGGTTTTATTGAATTTGTATGTATAGCGTTTATGGTGCTTTCAGCGCTCAGCTTCACCCTTCATTACTTTGCTATATACATGCGCAAGCCTCTCAAATATCTAGCAGATCCAGAGCTACGTTTTTTTATATCAATATTAATAATAATTTTTTTACTTTCTATTTGTATGAGCTTATTCTCAAAGTCTGGGGATATTTCAATTAGAGAGCTTTTATTTCACTCTGTCTCAATAGTAACTACTACAGGTTTCTCTATAAGTGATTCCGGTGATTGGCCTATTTCTATTGGCTTCTTATTTCTCTTGGGTGCTTTTATTGGCGCTTGCTCTGGATCAGTCGGTGGGGGTATAAAGTCTTGGAGGGTATTAATAATGATTAATTATGCCTATATAAATCTTATGAAGCTTGTTCATCCTAATGGAGTTTTTACCTTAAAAATCGGATCGAAGACTGTGGAAGAAGATGTGGCTTCTTCTGTTTGGGGATTCTTTTCTATATATGTAATTTCATTTGTTATTCTGCTTTTAGCCTTGCTTGTAACTGGCTTAGATTTTGAATCAGCCTTTTCGGCGATTGGTGCTTGTTTAAATAATTTAGGTCCGGGCCTTGGCGATGTCTCCCAAACATATGAAAGTGTTACTCCGTTTGGAAAGGGTATATTAGCCTTCGCAATGATACTTGGAAGGTTGGAAATATTTACATTACTTGTTTTATTTACGCCCATTTTTTGGGATAAATAATTAAATATTTAGGTAGGGGTTGCTAATTCCTGTTGGTGGTTTTTTAAACCTTTTATATTCCCAAGAATAATCAGCGGCATTTATATTAATTAACTTTTCAATATCTTTATTCATAGATAGTTGGTGCTTACTATCATTGTATATATCTGAATTACTATTAATTAGGTTAACTTCCAGTTTTTTATTTAGATTTAAATTAAGGCTTACAAAGACTACGGGCTTCTTTGTTTTTACTGCAAGTGATGGCACTAATGTTGTGGTGTAGGAGTCTCTATTAAATAATTTAACATACTCTCCCATGCCATCTTGGGGAACCTGATCCGGGGCAAGGCATATTACCTTGTTTGAAATTAGCGCTTTAAATAATTGTCTTACGCCTGAGATGGAAGCCTCAAAAACCTTGTTATTATTTGCCTCCCTTTGAGCCCTAACAAAGGAGTCAAGTTTTTGATTTTTTACTTTTTTATAAAGTGTGGTGGTGTTAGTTTTTACATTAATCCACTTAAGTAACATATCAACACTTCTGCTATGTATGGCAGCAACTATTAGTCCATTATTTTTTGATATGTTTTCTGTCAGCAAAAACTGATCTGTAATTCTGAATATATTTTCATGGGCATAATGAGTCTGCCTTGACCAACTGGTAAATGTTTCAAAGCCACTCACCAAGCTTTCAATAAAGCTCTCTTTTGCAAGATCTTGTTGCTCTTTATTGTCAAGAAGAGGATAAGCAATCTTTATGTTTATGATTGTGACCTTGAACATTGAAGATCTTTTGTAAAACCCAAACAGACAGTAGACTTTAATTAGGCTTCTCACTGAAGAGCTTGATGGAATTGATATTAAATAAAATAAAGCTTTCATTCTGATTACTTATTCTTTGATTGTTATATAATCTTAATAGATTTTATTAATATAGGTTAATTAATATTTAAAGCAATAACCTATTATTTAAGAGCTAAATGTTTTATATGTAGACAAATGTCTACTTATCATAAAAAGGAGATAAAATTGACAGCTAAAACAATGGATGAACTTGTTGCGCTTTGTAAAAGAAGAGGTTTTATCTTTCAATCAGGCGAAATTTATGGCGGATTACAAGGCATGTATGATTACGGCCCGCTTGGTGTTGAGTTAAAAAATAATCTCAAAAGAGCATGGTGGAATTCCATGGTTTACGAAAATGATAATATAGAAGGATTAGACGCCGCAATTCTATCAAATCCACTTGTTTTAAAGCATTCCGGGCACGAAGATACTTTTTCAGACCCAATGGTTGACTGTAAGTCATGTCAAGCAAGATGGAGGGCTGATTTAATCGAAGATTCTAAATGCCCGGCTTGTAAATCAACAGATCTAACTGACCCAAGGCCTTTTAATCTAATGTTTAAGACAAGCGTTGGACCGGTCGATGATGGGAAGTCTTTTGCCTATCTTAGGCCTGAAACTGCACAACAAATATTTACTAACTTTAAGAATGTTGTAGATTCAACTGCAAAGTCACTACCCTTTGGAATTGCTCAAATAGGAAAAGCATTTAGAAATGAAATAACGCCTAGAAACTTTATTTTTAGAGTAAGGGAATTTGAACAAATGGAATTAGAGTTTTTTGTTACGCCAGGTTCAGATGAGGAATGGCATGATAAATGGGTTAAAAGTAGGGTTAATTGGTGGGAAGACCAGGGTGTTCCAGAGAGTAGTCTTGAGTTATATGAGGTTCCTGATGACGAGTTAGCGCATTACTCTAAGAGAACAGTTGATATCATGTATAAGTTCCCTCACGGGGTCGAAGAGCTCGAAGGTATTGCAAATAGAACTGATTTTGATCTTGGCTCTCATACAAAAAATCAAGATGAATTGGAAATTTCTGCAGATGTCATGCCCAACAAGGCATCTAACTCTAAATTAGCAATTCAAGATATAGAAACAAAAAAATGGGTAGTTCCATTCGTGATAGAGCCATCTGCTGGAGTTGACAGAGGAATTTTAGCAATTTTAAATGAGTCTTATGAGGTGCAAGTGTTAGATAGTGGCAAAGAAAGAACTGTTTTACATTTAAAACCACATTTATCACCTATTAAAGCAGCCGTAATACCTCTTAAAAAAAATAACGAAGATCTTGTTAAAACTGCTTCAGATCTCAAAAAAGCTCTTCAAAAATTAAACCTGGGTAGAGTTGTATTGGAGAACTCGGGAAATATTGGCAAGAGCTACAGAAGACACGACGAAATTGGCACGCCTTTATGCATAACAATAGACTTTGATACACTTGAAGATGGCTCTGCAACCATAAGAGATAGAGATTCAATGAAACAGGAAAGGGTAAGCCTAGACTTAATTCCAGAATACCTTTCTAAGACCATAAATAGCTAAGTAATGAAATTTTTTAGAAGTGCTGCTTTTAATGTAGCCTTCTATTCAACTCTTATACTATTTACTCCAACCATACTTTTTTTATATCCTTTTTTATCAACGAAAAATCTTCAGTTATATGCTTCGAAATATATTATTTTTGCGCTCTATCTTCTAAAAGTTTTTTGTGGGGTAAGTTGGAAAGTTGAGGGTATTAAAAATCTTCCTAAAACACCGTGCATTCTAGTTTCAAATCACCAAGGACAGTGGGAGTCTTTATTCTTACAGACCTTAGTCATGCCCTCATCCAGCATTGTTAAAAAAGAGATACTATTTATTCCTTTCTTTGGATGGGCGGTATATTGCATGCGTCCTATATGGTTAAACAGATCAAACAAATTAAGTAGTCTTAAAAAAGTAATTAAGGTAGGCGCTCAAAAAATTCAATCTGGGTTTTCTATTATATTATTTCCAGAAGGAACTAGGATAAAGCCTGAAGAAGGAATTCAGCCCTTTTCTAATAGTTGCGGTGTACTTTCTGTTAAAAATAATATTCCTATTATTCCTATTTGTCATAACTCAGGGGTTTTCTGGCGTAATAAAGAATTTATAAAAAACAGTGGTGAAATTACAGTGAGGATCGGAAGACCGATAAGGGGAGCGGACGCCAAAAAGCTTTCTAATCAAGCTTATGAGTGGATTTCAGATAACTATAAAGAGATTTATTAAATATCTAGGTCTGTAACAGTTAATGCATTCTCGTCTATAAATGCTCTTCTGGGCTCGACATCGTCACCCATTAACATTTCAAATGTATGGTTGGCTTCTTGAACGTCGTTAATATTAACTTGCTGCATTCTTCTCTCTACTGGATCCATAGTGGTATCCCATAATTGCTCAGGGTTCATCTCGCCAAGTCCTTTATATCTTTGAACTTCTAGACCTCTTGTACCATTTTTTGAATACTCTTTTACTGCGGCTTCTTTTTGTTCTTCGTCTGAAGCATACACAAACTCTTTTCCTTTTGTAATTTTGTATAATGGTGGAAGGGCTATATAAATATGGCCCCTTTCAACAATCTCAAACATTTGTCTATAGAAAAATGTTAGTAAAAGAGTTCTGATATGAGACCCATCAACATCAGCATCTGTCATGATAATTATTCTATGATATCTAAGCTTATCAATATTAAACTCATCTTTACCGATTCCGCAGCCAAGGGCTTTGATTAGAGTGCCTACCTCTTGCGAGCCGAGAACTTTATCTATTCTAGCTTTTTCAACATTAATAATTTTTCCTTTTAAAGGAAGAATCGCTTGATTTTTTCTATTTCTGCCCTGCTTTGCAGAGCCTCCAGCAGAATCTCCTTCGACTATATATATTTCAGAAAGGGCAGGATCTTTTTCTTGGCAATCTGCTAGCTTTCCAGGTAGGCCAGCTATTTCAAGAACACCTTTTCTTCTTGTCATTTCTCTAGCTTTTCTTGCCGCCTCTCTTGCTAGGGCTGCCTCAGCAACTTTTGCGTAAATACCAGCCGCATCTTTTGGGCTCTCTAGGAGGTAATCATTAAAATGCTTGCTAAATACTGTACTTACCACGCTCTCAACTTCTGACGAAACTAGTTTTTCTTTTGTTTGTGATGAGAACTTAGGGTCTGGAACTTTAACTGAGATAATTGCAACTATGCCTTCTCTTACATCTTCACCGAGAAGGTCTGTTGGTGACTTCTTTGCGTTTTCTCTTTTTATAAATGCCTTCAATACTCTTGTTAAACTTCCTCTAAAACCGGCTAAGTGTGTTCCGCCATCTTTTTGAGGAATATTGTTTGTATAAACTAGAACATTTTCAGTATATGAATCTGTCCATTGAAGTGCTATCTCAACTCCAACATCATTTTCTGTCCCCGAGCATTCAAATATTTCTGTTACGTGTTTTTTAGTGCCTTTTAGATAAGTTACATAGCTAGAGAGGCCGCCACTATTTTTAAACTTTTTAGACTTTCCTGTCCTTTCATCTTCTACGGTTATAGATACTCCGGCATTAAGAAATGAAAGTTCTTGTATTCTTTTATGAATTCTATTTATTTCAAAAGTTACTGATGAGAATGTTGTACTTGAGGGATAAAAAGTTATTTCTGTTCCTGTCTCTTTAGAGGCTCCAAGTTTTTTTAACTTGGCCAATGGGGCTCCATGTTTATATTCTTGGAAGTACTCACCGCCATCTCTGCAGACTTTTAAAATTAATCTATCAGACAATGCATTAACAACCGACACCCCAACTCCATGAAGACCGCCTGATACTTTATAACTATTGTCATCGAACTTTCCACCTGAATGGAGTGTTGTTAAAATTAACTCAGCCGCTGAAATTCCTTCATCTTTGTGAACGTCAACTGGAACTCCTCTGCCATTATCCTTCACTGTAACGGAGCCATCTTTATTAACTATTACATTTATATCTGAACAATGCCCTGCCATTGCCTCATCTATACAATTATCTAAAACTTCGAATACCATGTGATGAAGACCGGATCCATCATCCGTATCGCCTATATACATTCCTGGTCTTTTTTTAACCGCCTCTAAACCCTTTAAAACTTGGATATTAGATGAATCATAAGTTGCTTCTTCTACTTTTTTTGGCATATTTTTTATCTTAATTGTTCCACGTGGAACTTTTTAAACTCTCTAAAATTAGCCTCTATTTTACTACTAAAATGATCATCTATACAGGAAAAAATTATTTGATTGTTAAGCGTGTTTAGTAGCTCCAAGAAGATATCAAATGTATTACTATCAAGCTCAGATTTAATATCATCTATTATCAGAGTTGCATTAATGTTATGTTGTTTTCTAAGAACTTCATGCTGAGCGCAACACCATAGTATTGAAAATAGTTTTTGCTCACCTCGCGAAAGGATTTGTCGGGCATCTACATCTCCGATAAGAAATTTAATATCTGCCTTATGAGGGCCTTCTGTTGTTGATCTTCTCTTAAGGTCCTTGAATCTATTATTAGTCATTGTAATAATGAGCTTGGATGACCTATCCCAGCCTGGAGAAAAATCTATAAAAATATCGTTTAAAAAATTTACCGAGGCAGAGTGCTTGATGGTATCTATAAGAATATTTAATTCCATTAGGGTTGCTTTAAAAAAAATTTCTCTTTTAAGATCCAGTCTTTCGCCCTCTTCAGAAATTTTTATATCCCAAGGCTCTATATTTGAAATGGAGCCTGATTTGAGAAGGCTATTTCTTTGTTTTAAACATCGATAATAAGCGAACCAGTTTTCTAGAAAACTTCTATCTGATACAAAAAGTGCTCTATCTAGAAGCTTTCTTCTAAAATCTGGAGATGCATCTGCAAAGGAAAAGGTGTTGTTATGAATGGCTGTAGAGGGAAATTCTCTTATGAGCTTGCTAGTTGTTGTTTTTGAATTATTTAATAATATTCTTATTGATTTGGTTTGTTCTTTTGTAACAGAGAGAGTGTAGCCTCTTTCATTATCATAACCTTTGATATTAAATGCTTCTTTGTTTAGTGATATTAATGATTGGAGGTTTGAGCTTTTGAAGGACTTACCAGACGAACATAGATGAATTGCTTCAAGAATAGATGTTTTTCCTGAGCCGTTCTTTCCATAAAAAAAGTTGACTCCTGGTGAAAGTTTTATTTTTAAAGAATTGAAACATCTAAAGTTATTGAGTGTTAGCTCACTTATCATGAGTACAATTGTTAATAATTTGTGGGTACATTAAATGTACCCATGTTATAACTGCTCACGGTTATATTAACAATGGCATTACAACATATTTAAAGCTATCTGTGCCTGGACTAGTTATTAGACAGCTCTTATCAGACCCAAAGAAGTGTATCTCAACATCATTATCATCGATTGAAGAAAGTATTTCTTGAAGATAATTAACATTAAAAGCTATATCCATGGACTCTCCCTCATAACTACAAGAAACGGACTCTTCTGCTTGCTCTTTTTCTGGATTGTTTGCAGAGATGTTAATTAAGTTATCAGAGGTTACTATTCTTATTCCTCTAAACTTTTCACTAGATAATACACTTACTCTGCTTAAGCTCTCAGATAAGCTTTTTCTATTGATTGATAGAGTAGAGCTATCTCCTGATGGGATAACTTGTTCATAATCTGGGAATTTGCCTTCTATTAGTTTGCTTGAAAAGGTTGTTCCAGAAATATCTACATTTATTGAGCTAGATCCTAGTTGAAGGATTATATTTTCAGAGCTATCGCCTACAAGTTTACCTATTTCATTAATTGATTTGCGTGGAACAATTCCTGTTATTTGTTCAGCAACACCCTCGTTTAATCCCAAGGTTGCCATTGCAAGCCTATGAGCATCAGTTGCAACACTTGTTATCACTGTATCCTCTATAGACAGATAAAGGCCATTTAGGTAATGCCTCCAGTCCTGATTACCCATAGCAAAAGCTGTTTTACTTATAAGAGCTTTTAGGTTTTGTGGTGTAATATTTATAGAATTCCCGCCCTCTTCTTTTTCAAAAACGGGAAAATCATCGCTTGGTAGTGTTGATAAATTATACTTTCCTGATGTTGTCTCTATTCTAAGATTGTCTCCATCTAAAAAGAAATGAATTTCAGAGTTATCGCCAAAGAGTCTACATAATTCTCCTAATTTCTTAGCTGGCGCGGTTACCTTTCCACCACTCTTAAAATTAGAAATTGTTGATATCGTTGATATCTCAGATTCTAAATCTGTAGCTGTTAGCCTCAATGAAGATTCATCTACTTCGAAGAGAACGTTCGCTAGTATGGGAAGGGTTTGCCTTTTTTCTACAACTCCTGATGTTGCGTTAAGAGACTTTACAATCTCTTCTTTAGATATATAGAAATCCATATTAGTTTGTTAATGCTCTGTTAAGGTTTCTATAATCCTCTTCCTGGGATGGATTTTCTTTTCTAAGCTCTTTAATTTTTTTGCATGCGTGAAGAACTGTAGTGTGGTCTCTTCCATTAAAAGCTTCTCCTATTTCTGGCAAACTGTGGTTTGTTAGTTCCTTTGTTAGGGCCATGGCGAGCTGTCTTGGTCTGGTAATGGATCTGCTTCTTCTTTTAGACAATAAATCAGAAAGTTTTATGTTGTAATATTCAGCAACTGTTTTTTGTATGTTTTCAATGCTAACCATTTTTGCAGATATTACAAAAAGATCTTTGAGGGCGTCTTTGACAAGCGCTAGATCAATTGGCTGGTTTGTAAAGCGTGCGTTTGCAACAACCCGTTTTAAGGCTCCCTCTAATTCTCTAATATTAGAGCGAATTCTTTGGGCTATATAAATTGCACAATCATTGGGAAGGGCAACCCCCATTGAAGAGGCTTTTTGCAATAAAACCGCAGCTCTTGTTTCAAGTTCAGGGGGATCTATAACAACGGGAAGTCCCCAGCCTAACCTAGACTTGAGTCTGTCTTCAAGCCCATCGATTTCTTTAGGATATTTATCACAGGTTAAAATCATTTGATTGTTTCTGTCTAATAAGGCATTAAAGGTATGGAAGAATTCTTCTTGGG
>OJDO01000100.1_pt1 | contig 28439 bp, 25 predicted proteins | sample 1592801 | NCBI WGS metagenome assembly OJDO01 (sample SAMN05416793, study PRJEB24817) | seawater metagenome | isolation source: Sea water | place: Canada:Atlantic | collected 2013-11 | reverse complement strand
TACGAGATAGGAGTCCGTCTCGTGGGCTCGGAGATGTGTATAAGAGACAGAGTGGGTATTGCGCAATGTCTTCCCCTTCTAGTTGCAAGAATAAAGTGCCTACTTTAGTGCCTTTAGCTAATGGTGCTTCAAGGGTGTTGTCTAGCTCAAAGTTAGCTTTTAGGTTTTTATGCTGACCACGTGGAATAGTGATAGGTGTGTCTTCTAAAATACCTAACGATACATTTTCTTTGTTACCCATCCAAATGCGCTGCTCTGCAAAGCTGTCGCCCGCTTTGTAAGGTGTAATTGTTTCAAAAAAGCGAAAGCCGTAGTTAAGTAGTTTTTTGCTTTCTACTTTACGTGCACGCTCGCTTGAGGTGCCCATAACAACAGCAATTAAACGCATACCATTTTTAGTGGCTGATGTAACTAAGCTGTAGCCAGCTTCAGATGTGTGGCCTGTTTTTATACCATCTACGTCTAAGCTTTCATCCCATAATAGTGAGTTACGGTTGTATTGCTTAATACCATTGTAGGTGTATGATTTTTCTTTATAAATAGCATACTCTTCAGGTACATCTCTGATAAGTGCGGCGCTTAGCGTGGCCATATCACGTGGTGTAGTATAGTGCTCATCAGTATCAAGGCCATGGCTATTAATAAAGTGGCTGTTAGTCATACCTAATTTAGCAGCGTGAGCATTCATTAAGTCGGCAAAAGCACTTTCACTGCCTGCTATGTGCTCAGAAATAGCAACACAGGCGTCATTCCCTGATTGAATAATAATGCCATGATTGAGCTCATCAACACTAATTTGCTTACCCACTTCGATAAACATTTTTGAAGACTCTGGGAAGTTTTTTGCCCATGCTTTTTCGCTAATTGTAACCATGTCGGTAGGGGCTATGTTACCAACTTTAATTTCTGTACCAATTACATAACTGGTCATCATTTTAGTTAAGCTTGCTGGCGCAAGTTTAGTATCGGCTTCGCCTTCAGCAATAACCTTACCTGTTGTAAAGTCTACTAAAAAATAACCCTTTGCATTAACTTGAGGTGGTGCCGGAATAATTTGGGCGCTGGCTGAAAATACGGCGGCTGAACAAACTAAGCCACATACACCTTTGAGGATTTTATGTTTAATTGATTTCATCATACTCATTAATGGTTAAAGTTAAAAATTCGCGTTACGCCATTCTATACCCAAACACCCCCGAGATGCGAGTGTGGTTAGGCTGGTTTGGGTATTTGTCTTACTGAGTGTAAAGCAAGAACGCGTTTTGAAATTGATTTTTTTTTAATTTTTTTAATACTTTTTCTGCATGTTGGGCGTTTTGTATTGGCCCCAAATGCAATCTGTAAATAGTGTCTTTTTTTACAATGTTTGTTGGTAATTTATATTGTTGGCGTAAGCGTTGTGCAAGGGCTTCAATATTTGCCAATGTACTGCCTGCAGCTACTTGAATATACGTTTTATTAGCAGCAGAATTCGAAAGCGTAACCGCTTCAAGCTTAACCTTTGCTATACCGTGTGTATAGTAGCCTAGCTTGTATGCAGCCGCATATGACAGGTCAATAATTCTGTCATCATGAAAAGGCCCACGGTCGTTTACGCGTACAATTACTGACTTGCCATTTTGCGTGTTTGTAATGCGAACAAAACTAGGTAAAGGTAATGTTTTATGCGCCGCGGTCATGGCAAACATATCGTATATTTCACCATTTGAAGTGTGGTATCCGTGAAACTTTCTGCCGTACCACGATGCAATGCCTTCTTCTTTGTAACCCGTTTCGTCAAGCATTGGGGTATACCGTTTACCTAGCACCTCGTAGGGGCGAGAAGCACTAGCACTTTTTTGCACCTCAGTAACAATAGCATCCTGCATTTCAAGCGCTGTGGGTGCTCTAAGAGGGGCTGAATCATGGCGCATATGGTAACGCCCACTCGAACCACTACTACAGGCACTGACAGTGATAGCGATTAAGATGATTATTAGAGTCTGAGCGTAACGTTGCATTATTTTAAAAGCATCCTTTTGTCTGTCGCAATCGACATAATAATACCAAAGCCGGCCATTAGCGTAATCATCGATGTGCCACCATAACTTATCAGGGGTAAGGGCACACCAACAACAGGTAGTAGTCCCGATACCATGCCAATATTTACAAATATATAAACAAAAAAAGTTAAAGTCAGTGCGCCAGCTAACAGCTTTCCAAATGCGTCTTGTGCATTTACTGCAATATATAAGCTGCGGCCAATTATAAACAAATACAAGCTAAGTAAAACGCAGACACCAAATAAGCCAAACTCCTCACTTAATACCGAAAAAATAAAATCGGTATGCCGTTCAGGTAAAAACTCAAGTTGTGACTGTGTACCTTGCAACCAGCCTTTACCTTCGACACCGCCAGAACCAATGGCTATTTTAGATTGAATAATATGATAACCCGAGCCAAGAGGGTCGCTCTCCGGATCTAAAAATGTCAGTACGCGTTGTCGTTGATAAGCATGCATGCCGTACTGCCAAAATGGCCATGCAGCTAATGCAACTGCTGCACTTAAAAAGCTAATTAATCGCCAGCTCAACCCTGATAAAAAAAGTACAAATATGCCAGAGCTTGCAATCAGTATTGATGTTCCTAAGTCTGGTTGCTCTTTAATTAATAATGTAGGCATCATTACAATCGCAAAGCCGAAAATTAAGTGTAGTGGTCGTGGTGGTAAATGTTTACGGCCAATATACCAAGCCACCATCATAGGTACTGCAAGCTTCATTAATTCTGAGGGTTGAAAGCGAGTTAACCCTAAATCAAGCCAACGTTGCGCGCCTTTAGAGCTCACACCAAATAACAACACACCAACCAGCATTAATAACCCAACGCAGTACATCGGTATAGTGAGTCTTTTCAGTGTCGCGGGAGGAATTTGTGCAAGTACTACCATGGCAATGATGGCCACACCCATCCGCGTCATGTGTCTTATCATCATCGCTGACTCTTGGCCACTTGCGCTGTACACAACCGTGATGCTTCCAGCCATCATAAGTAAAATGGCAATAAGTAAAGGCAAGTCTAAATGCATGCGCATCCAAATAGAGCGCTTGTCATGCAGGGCGGTCATAGGGTGTTATTCCTTGCCAGTTCAACAGGGTTAGCTGCAAAGTAATAATCCATTAACTGCCTGGCAATAGGTGCGCCAACCGTGCTGCCACCACCATTATTTTCAACAACAATAGACACAACTATTTGAGGATTATTGTAAGGGGCAAACCCCACATAAATGGCATTATCGCGTTGTCGCTCTTTAAGTGATTCTGCATCGTATTTTTCACCTTGTGCAATGCTCACAACTTGTGCCGTGCCCGTTTTACCTGCAGGGTCGTAGTTTACGCCCTTAAACGCTTTGTGGGCGGTGCCTGTGACTTTAGTTACGGTATTATGCATAGCATCTATGGCTATACGCCAATTGTCAGGATTGTTCAGTACTACAGGTGGCTTTTCTTCATTATTTATTTGCGTCACATCGTCCTCTTTTTTAGCCACTTGCGCTAAGTGAGGAGGGTGGTTAACCCCTTTGTTAACAAGTATGTTAGTTGCATTAGCAATTTGAATCGGTGTTGCGGTCCAATACCCTTGGCCAATGCCTACAGAAATTGTATCGCCAGGCCACCAAGACTCTTTAAATCTGTTTTCTTTCCATTCTTTTGAAGGCAATATCGCGGTAGTTTCTTCGTGTATATCTATACCCGATAGGTCGCCAAAACCAAAATGCGCCATAAAATTACTAATTTTTGTAATGCCTAATCGGTACGCGGTATCGTAAAAGTACGTATCGCACGACTCTTCAATGGCTTTGTATACATCCACATGGCCATGCCCCCAACGTTTCCAGTCACGCCATTTGTGCTCTACGTTTCGTATTTCAAAAAAGCCCGGATCCCACATGGTTGTCCCTTCCGTCACCATGTTTTCTTCAAGTGCTAAAATAGCCATATGCGGTTTAATGGTGGATGCTGGTGCGTATCGGCCTTGTGTAGCCCTATTAATGAGTGGGCGATCTGGGTTAAGAAGTGCCTTATAATTTTTACTGCTAATACCGTGTACAAATAAATTGGGGTCGTAGCTTGGGTTCGAATATAGCGCAAGTATTCCGCCATCTTTTGCATCCATTACGACAACCGCACCGCGCATGTCTTTGAGTGCATGTTGGGCTATTTGTTGCAGGCCGATATCGAGCGTTAACACTAAATCACTACCTGGCTGCGGGGGAAGCATACTCAGGGTGCGGATAACACGACCACGGTTATTAACTTCTACACGTTGCGAACCGACTTGACCATGTAAAAGTTGCTCGTAGTATTTTTCAATACCGAGTTTGCCAATATCGTGGGTTGCACGATAGTTTGTGGCTTGGCCTTCTTGTTCGAGCTTGTTCAGCTCTTTTCGGTTTAGCTTTGCAACATAACCTAGGGCATGAGTAAGCGTGTCGCCGAATGGGTAATAACGTGCTAAACGAGCTTCGATACTAAACCCGGGAAATTTATGCTGGTTAACCGAAAATGTAGCAACATCGGCTTCATCAAGGCGCGCTTTAAGTACTTGTGATTTAAAACGGCGCGTGTTTTTTATATCTTTTAAAAAATCTTGTTTTTCTTGTTCTGTAATCGTGATTAGTTGGCTTACTTGTTCAAGTGATTTTTCAAGGTTATCAACGTCCTCGGGGATCACCTCGAGATTATAAACGGGTTTGTTCTCAGCAAGCAGTACACCGTTTCGGTCGTAAATTAAACCGCGATTAGGTGCAATAGGAATAACTTTAATACGGTTGTCGTTGGAGCGGGTTTGATAATCTTGGTGGTCTTTTACCTGAACGTTGTAAAGATTAGTAATTAAAACAGCTACTAACCCTAATACAAAAACAAAACCCACAAATGCACGCCGTGCAAACAAATTTGCTTCTGCGGAGTGATCGCGAATAGTGGGTCTTTGTTTTAGCATAGCAAGGCGTTACTCGCGATGATAGGGATGATTGTTATTTAAGCTCCAGCCTCTATATAGGCTTTCTGCAACAATAATTCGCACCAAAGGGTGTGGTAATGTTAGGTTCGATAACGACCACTTTTGCTCCGATGCAGCAATGCATTCTGGAGCAAGTCCTTCAGGGCCGCCAATAAGTAAACTTACATCGCGGCCATCGAGTTGCCATTTTTCCATGTTTTTAGCAAGTTGGTGAGTATCTAGCGCTTTGCCAGTGACCTCTAGCGTAACAATACGATTGCCTTTAGGAATAGCGGCTAATGTTTTTTCGCCTTCAATATGTAAAATACGCTTTATATCGGCATTTTTGCCACGTTTACCGGCGGGTATTTCAATTAGCTCTAAAGCCATATCCTTGGGGAAACGGCGCTGGTATTCAGCAAATCCCGTTTCTACCCACGCTGGCATTTTTGTACCAACAGCAATCATTTGTATTTTCACGAATAACTTCCAAGCGTTGCTTTTAACAAGTGGGTGGTTAGCCCCACAGTTTTTCTAGATCGTAATAGCTACGTGCTTCAGTTTGCATCACGTGTACAACCACATCGCCTAAATCAACCAGTGCCCATTCGCCGTCATTTTCGCCTTCATAGCCTAATGGCTCTGAATCTGCATGACGTGCTTCTTTTGCTAAGTGGTCGGCGATTGATTGAACGTGGCGTTTAGACGTGCCAGTACAAATTACCATGTAATCGGTAATGTCTGATTTATCAGTTACGTCTATGTCAACGATGTCACGCGCTTTCATATCGTCAATTTTATCCATTGCAAAGGCGAGTAGTTGTTTTGAATCCAAGGTTTTGTCTCAATTTAAAAATTTAATGGCGCGTATTTTAACACGCTAGGCATTTTTAAGCATCAATTTGATATAGCTGATGCATTTGTATGTAATGACTCACGGCATCGGGTAATAGTTCATTCTTTTTGTTACTTTTTTTAAGATCATCACGAATAGAACTAGAAGCTGCATCAAGCATTTTACCCGGTAAAAAGTAAAGTTTACCACCTAAATGCTCTGTAATAAGAGCGGGGTCATCCACGAGGGCATGCTGCATGTAGTGTTTAAGCTCACCTGTTACCTGACAACTCTGCGCTGGTCGTTGATATACCACAATATGGCAAAGCTCAGTAATTGTTTGCCATTCAAACCACTTATTTAGTGAATTAAATGAATCCATTCCAATCAAAAATAATATAGGTGTACTTGGGTACTCTTTACGCAGTTCTTGCAGGCTAAGTAATGAGTATGATGGGCCTGAACGAGCTAGCTCTCTTAAATCGAGTGCAAAATGAGGGTACGGTTTAATAGCCGCATTGAGCATGTTAACACGATGTTCTGTGCTTATACCTGGTGCCGCTTTGTGGGCAGGTAGTGCGCAGGGCATAAAATACAATGTGCTTAAATTAAATGCGCTTACACATTGCTGAGCCATATTAATATGGCCTAAATGAACGGGGTCGAAGGTGCCACCAAAAATAGCAATCATTTTTTTGTCCAACAGGTTAAGCAACTAATTAAGGCTGTGACACGGCATAGGAATATCGAGCGGTTGACAAAACTTAATACAAATATGTGCAAGTGCCTGATAAGGAGCAATTAAGTTGCCTTGTTTATAGCTTGCATCAAATAAAGCAATGTCACTATTAATTTGCTCAAGTACAGTAATATTTAGGCGATTAACGGCATTTTGCACCGGCCCTTGCTGATTTTTCCAAATGGCATTTTGTTTAAATAAGCTGGCGATTGGCTCACCATTTAACAATCCCAATTGCACATTCATCAAGGTGTTGAGCTCTTTTGTAATCGCCCATAATATACTCACAACTTCAGTGTTGTCACTGGCTAGTTTGTTCAAAACTTTAATGGCTTGCTTGGCATGACCATTTAATAAGGCATCGCTTAAATCAAAAATATCAAATTTGGCTTGATTTAATAGCCCTTGCATAACCAATTGCTGGGTAATAAGTGCGTTGCCATGCAGTAAGGAGAGCTTTTCAAGTTCCTGATAACACGCTAGAAGGTTACCTTCTGTAGCATTGATAAGGCTTAATTTGGCATCATTTTGCATGTTAAGAGCCAAGCGTTGACATTGCTCATCAAGCCATCGTTTGACGTGCGAGCCAGTCAGTGGGTAACAAGGTACAAATACACCTTGTTTGTCGAGCGCTTTAAACCAGGCACCGCGTTGTACTTCTTGGCTCGCTTTTGCACCTTTAATAATTAGTATCGTGTCGGGGTTAACAAGCTCAACGACACGCTTAAAGGTATTACTACCAATTACACCGGGCTTTTGCTGGTTTAGATCAAACTCAATAATAGTGCGTGCACTAAATAATGACATACTTTGATATTGCGCTATTATTTCTTGCCAATCAAATCCTTGCATTAAAGTAAATTTAATGACTTCATCAAAGCCTTGTGATTTGGCGGTATCGCGTATCAGCTGAACACACTGTGCTTCTTGAAAAGGCTCTTCACCAAAAACTAGGTAAAAAGGTTTTAAGCCTTTGTTTAACTCGTTAGGTAATTGATTAGCGTAACAGCGCATTACAGTTGCGACAGCTCTCTAACAATACGGCGACTTGCTTGCTTACGAATTTCGTTAATTAGCAGCTCTAGCTCTTTGGCTTTGGCAAGTGCGTTATCGGGGTCGTCTTGATAATTTCTATAAAGCTCAAAGCGTTTTTCTATAGCATCTTTATTGGGGTGTTTTAGAACATATGAAACGCCATAGGCAAGTTCGTATTCAGCAACCTGGCCATTTTTAAATAACAACAACGTTTGGCGTTCTATGGTTTCTTTACGTAAATACAGCTGCGCTACGTTTTTAGATGAAGAGGTAAGTTTAACTTCACTTGCTAACAGCTCTTTTTGTAGCTGTTCAAATAAAGCTGATTTTTCGTCATCACCAATAAGCGTAATGAGTTTTAGATTATCAGGCAGGCTTGACGCTTGCTTTAAGTGAAACCCACAACTAGATAACAAAAAACAGACTAGCGCTAAGGCTAGTCCGTTTTTAATGGCCTTAAATACAGCCATATTAGTTAGCAACCACGTTAAGTAGTTTACCTGGCACGTAAATTATTTTACGAATGGTCTTACCATCAGTAAATTTAGTTACGTTTGCTTCTGCAAAGGCAAGTGTTTCTACTTGTTCTTGTGTTGCATCTGCTGCCACAGTTAGTTTAGCGCGAAGTTTACCGTTTACTTGAACGATGATGAGCTTTTCATCTTCAACCAAGGCTGATTCGTCAACTATTGGCCATGCTGCATCTAAAATATCACCGTCTTTACCTAGTTCTTCCCACAACTCATGAGATAAATGCGGCGTAATAGGGGCAAGCATAATAATTAACGCTTCAAGTGCCTCATTTGCAATGGCAATGTCTTGTGCATCGTTAAGTGGCGCTTTAATTAACTTATTAGACAGCTCCATGATGGCAGCAATCGCCGTGTTAAACGTTTGACGACGTTCAACATCATCACTTACCTTTGCAATGGCTTTGTGTAATTCGCGACGAAGTACTTTTTGTGGGTTAGTAAGCGCAGACTTTTCAAGTGCTTGGTAACCTGCCGCTTTCACGTCTACTGCGTATTTCCATATACGTTTTAAGAATCGGTGTGCGCCTTCAACGCCAGAATCTGACCATTCAAGTGTTTGTTCTGGTGGTGCAGTAAACATCATGAATAAACGCACTGTATCAGCACCGTATTGTGCAATTACTTGTTGTGGGTCTATACCATTATTTTTAGACTTAGACATTTTGCTCATGCCTGAAGAAAATACTGGTTCGCCATCTTCCTTGTGCCATGCTTTAGTAACTCGACCTTTTTCGTCAGTTTCTGTTTCTACATCGCTTGGTGAAATCCAAATATCACCACCTTTCTCATCTTTACGATAGAACGTTTCAGCCAATACCATGCCTTGACATAGTAAGCGGTCAAATGGCTCGTCTGAATTTACTAAACCAAAGTCACGCAATAGTTTATGGAAAAAACGTGAGTACAATAAGTGTAAAATTGCGTGTTCAATACCACCTATGTATTGGTTTACAGGTAACCAATAGTTAGCGGCTGCTGGGTCTAACATGCCTTCGTCGTAACGTGGGCTGCAGTAACGTGCGTAATACCAAGACGATTCCATAAAAGTATCGAAGGTGTCAGTTTCGTGCGTAGCAGGTACGCCGTTAACTGTGGTTTTAGCCCAATTAGGGTCTGCTTTTATTGGTGATGTTACACCATTCATTACCACGTCTTCTGGTAAGCGAACGGGTAACATATCTTCTGTTGCAGCAAGCTCGTTGCCGTTTTCGTCGCTCAGCATTGGAATTGGAGAGCCCCAATAACGTTGGCGGCTAACACCCCAGTCACGTAAACGGAAGTTTACTTTACGCTCACCCACGCCTAGTGCTTCTAGTTTGTCGGCAATCGCATTAAACGCTGCTGAAAAGTCTAATCCGTCAAATTCGCCAGAGTTTACTAATACACCTTTTTCGGTGAATGCTTCTTGCGCTAGGTTTACTTCAAAGTCTGAGCCTTCAACAGGCGCAATAACTTGTTTAATATCTAGGCCGTATGCATTTGCAAACTCAAAGTCACGTTGGTCGTGTGCAGGTACTGCCATTACCGCGCCTGAGCCGTAATGCATAAGTACAAAGTTAGCCACCCAAATAGGCACTTGCTCGCCTGTTAATGGGTGAGTTGCGTAAAAGCCTGTTGCAATGCCTTTTTTCTCCATTGTTGCCATATCTGCTTCGGCTACTTTGGTGTTTTTGCATTCTTCAACAAACATTGCAATCGCATCGCTGTTTTTAGCGGCTTCTTGGGCAATAGGGTGGCCACCGGCAACGGCGAGATAAGTTACACCCATGAAAGTATCTGGGCGAGTGGTGTATACGCTAAACTTTTCGTTGTTATCGGTACGCGTAAATTCAATGTCTAAACCTTCAGAGCGGCCAATCCAATTGCGCTGCATGGTTTTAACTTGCTCAGGCCAGTCTTCTAATTTGTCTAAATCGTCTAAAAGCTCTTGTGCGTAGTCGGTAATCTTAATAAACCACTGTGGAATTTCTTTTTGCTCAACCACAGCGCCAGAGCGCCAACCGCGACCGTCAATAACTTGTTCGTTAGCAAGTACAGTTTGATCAACCGGATCCCAGTTAACCGTAGACATTTTTTTATACACTAGGCCTTTTTCGTAAAGCTTAGTGAAAAACCACTGCTCCCATTTGTAATACTCTGGGTGACAGGTAGCAATTTCGCGATCCCAATCGTAACCAAAACCTAATTGCTTAAGTTGGTCACGCATGTAATCAATGTTTTCGTAAGTCCACTTTGCAGGCGCTGTTTTATTTTTAATAGCGGCGTTTTCTGCTGGTAAACCAAACGCATCCCAACCCATAGGCTGCATTACGTTTTTGCCTTGCAGGCGCTGGAAACGAGAAACAACATCACCAATGGTGTAGTTACGCACATGACCCATATGCAGTCGACCACTCGGATAAGGGAACATAGAAAGACAGTAATATTTTTCTTTGCTCTCATCTTCAGTGACTTTAAATACTTGGTTTTCTTCCCAGTAGCTTTGTACTTTTGACTCTATATCTTGCGGGTTATATTGCTCTTGCATCTACGATTCCAGACTTCTTGCAAACTAATAAAAAATTGCCGATAGGATAACTCAAATAAAGCACTATTCACAGCGTCAAAAACACCGTTTTGCTAAATTGTAACCTTCATGTCAGGTTAACCTATACTTATCTATGTTAAACGTCAGGCGTGTTGACCTGTGTAGATTGAAATTTGCTCAGTTTAGGGTTTTCTAATCACAGTATAAAATGTCACTTAGTGGCCTGAGTAAAGATTCATAAATATTGCGTCAACCCAACTCGTTTATTAGCAATTTTGAAGGAGTACATAATGGCAGATTATAAAGCATGGCTTAGTGATTTAAGCGCGTGGCTAAAAGACATCAAAGATCATGAGGTAAAAGATGCGGTAACTCGTTTTGTTGAATCAGAGCAAGCACTTAAAAATTTAGGTGAGGAAAAGTATCAGCTCTACCGTAACTACTTAAAACGTGACGTAGAGCACCTTAGCGAGAACGATTCCCACTATAATTCGCTTGCATGGCAAGAGCTTAAAGAGTCTTTATGGTTTGAACTTTCACATATAGAAGACAAAACTCAGCTTGAATGGCAATCCTTAAACCAAGATTTTAAACATAATGGGGTGTATCACGCAGGTGAATGGATAGCCATGGGCACATTAGTATGTAAGAATTGCACTCATAGTTACGATGTTTATCACGCCACACAAATTTTACCGTGTATTGAGTGTGATGGAATCTATTTTAGTCGTAAGGCACTGCACCCTTAAGCATATGTATTAAGTGGCTGCTGGCCACTTAATACGCCCAAAAGCCAGCGATTATGCTGGTATATAAAGAAGTTAGAATGACGAAAAAACTGCTGCCACTACCTGTATCAACGCTTGCACCTAGTATTTCTGCTAATCACGTACTGACGTGCATGAATAATCCCTACCCAGAGCAACTCAATTTTATTGGGCAACAACGTGCACAAAGTGCGCTGGACTTTTCGCTGGGGATGGAATTACCTGGTTATAACGTTTACGTTATGGGCGAAGCCGCACATGGGCGTTACACACTCGTAAAGGACAAACTAAAACAACATGCCAAAGGCCGAGTAACCCCAAACGAATGGTTGTATGTTAATAACTACGACGACCATCGCGAGCCAATAGCATTGTTTATGCAGGCAGGACAAAGTAAGCAATTGAGTGACGACATAGACTCTTTTTTAGACGAAGTGCTCGACACGTTTCCAGCCGCATTTGATAACCCTGCTTATCAGCGAAAGAAAAAATCAATTGATCGTGAATTTAATGATGCTTACGACAGCGCAATTACCGCCGTTGAAGTGGCTGCGCTTGAGCAAAGCGTTGCACTTGTTGAAGAAAAAAGCTCAGTGGGCTTTGCACCACTTATAGATGGCAAGCAGTTGAGTGATAGCGAGTTTGCAGAACTTGAAGATGAACTTCGCGAAGCGTTTTTTGAGAAAATAGAAAAACTAGAAGATGCGTTAATTGAAGCTCTGATAGAGTTGCCGCGTTGGAAACGTGAATCAAAAGAAAAACTCCGCAACCTTAAAAAGTCAACCGCTGAGCAAGCAACTAAACCACTGTTAAAAGATTTAGAACATAAATACGCCACACATATTGGCGTGCTTCGCTATTTAAAAGACATACGTGTAGAAATTATAGATGCTGTACTTGAATGGCTAGACGATGAAGACGAAAACGAAGAAAATAAAGAAGACTTTGATCGTAAAGGCATGCTCACTGACTTTTTTGCACCCAATATTTTAGTCGAGTTTAAAGAAGACGATGCAGCTCCTGTGGTGTACGAGCCTAACCCTACCTTTGGTAATTTATTTGGCAAAATAGAGTATGCCACTTCACAAGGTACACTAATCACCAGCTACCGCTCAATTCAGCCCGGTGCATTACACCGTGCAAATGGCGGTTATTTGATAATGGATGCTGAAAAAGTAATGGCTAACCCACAGGTGTGGGATGGGCTAAAGTTATCGCTGAAAATGCACCAAATTAAAAATGACTTACCATATCAAGATAGTACAGTAGGCACGAGCTTTACGCTTCGCCCGCAATTGATCCCACTTGATGTAAAAATTATTTTATTAGGCTCGCGCGATTTGTATTACACCATAGGTGAATACGATGAAGAATTCGCAGAGCTATTCAGAGTTCTAGCTGATTTTGATTACTACTTACCAAGCAGTGATAAGTTACAGTATCAGTTTATTACTAAAGTGACAGAGTACTGCGAAAAAACGCTTAAGTGCACTACAACGCAAGCCGCTATGGTGAGATTGCTTAAATTTAGTTATCGCCAAGCTGAGCATCATAATAAGCTGTCAGCGCGTTTTGCTGATGTGTTAGAGCTGGTGGCTGAGGCAAGTTATTACGCAAAACAAGATAAGCTAACGGTTATTGATGCGCATCATATTGATGAAGCCATTGAGGGTAAGCAATACCGCACCGGTCAAATTAGTGAAAATATGCTTAGTGATATCAAAGAAGGCCATACGTTAATTGCTACAACCGGACAAGCCATTGGTAAAGTAAATGGCTTAACGGTACTGCACATTGGTGATACGTCGTTTGGTACACCGGCGCGAATTACTGCCACGGTATACGCCGGCGCTGATGGCGTAATAGACGTAGAGCGCGAAGCAGAACTGGGTAAAGCTATTCACTCTAAAGGCGTGATGTTACTTACTGGTTATTTAGGTAATAAATATGCTCAGCAATTTAGCCTTACGCTCAGTGCAAACATTGCAATAGAACAAAGCTATGGCTACATAGACGGCGATAGCGCCTCGTTGGCAGAGCTTTGCGCGTTAATTTCGGCTATTACAAGCTTACCAATAAGCCAATCAATTGCGCTTACCGGCTCTATAAACCAACATGGTGATGTACAAGCCATTGGTGGTGTAAACGAAAAAATAGAAGGCTTTTTTAAGCTGTGTAAAATGCGCGGCTTAACGGGTGAGCAAGGCGTCATTATTCCTAAGTCAAACCAAGTTAATTTGGTTTTAGACGACGAAATACTCAATGCAGTAGAGCAAGGTAAATTTAATATTTACGCAGTAGAGACGGTCGATCAGGCGCTAAATTTACTGATGGATATTGAAGCGGGCGAACTCATCGACGATGTATACCCTGAAAGTTCAGTAAACGGCATCGCACTTGCGCGTTTAAAAGAGATTGCTGATATTGTTAATGGCGATAACGACGACGATGCGGATGACGAGCTAGAAAACGAAAAACTAGAAGACGAGAAAAACTAATTATGATCAATATTATTTTGGCGGTTGTGATCGCTATTTTGTGTGTTTTAATATTTAAAAATAGTAAAAAGGCCAAGCAACAGGCGATTTCTAATGCGCAAATTGAAAGCGACTATTTAGTGGCTAACGCTAAAGTAGATGGTGTATTAGAAACTGCATCTGGCCTGCAATATAAAGTAATGCACAAAGGAGAAAACAGCAACACACCTAGCCCAACAAGTATGGTCAATGTGCATTACCACGGTACACTCATCGATGGAACTGTGTTTGATAGCTCAGTAGAGCGCAAGTCACCTATCAGCTTTGGTTTACACCAAGTTATTAAAGGGTGGACCGAGGGGTTACAGTTAATGAGCCCGGGAGACAAATTTCAGTTTTATATACCGCACCAATTGGCTTATGGCGAAAAGCGGGTAGGGAGCATTCCACCGGCATCACTGCTTATTTTTGAAGTAGAATTGCTTGCAATAGAGTCGTAAAGTTACTGTGTTTGCTCACTTTTAACCGATTAAAAGTGAGCATAACGTACTAACCTGCAAATTCAATGTGTGCTATTTCAAGCTTAAATTTTCCCGCCTGTTTTCCTGCAATCATAAAACCAAGTTGTCTAATATCACTAAAATCAATCACCGGTTGCTGCATTAGCGTACGACCACGAAAAGTAAGCGTAAAATCGCTTGCGGTAAAATTAATGTTAGTCCATTCATTTTCTATTGTTTTAAATGAGTATGTATACGCAGGTCCATCAAGGTAGTTAGATGTACGCAGCCTTAGTTGATACGTTTGACCGTCACCTTTAACACGTAAATGAATAGTATTTGCGTTTTGACCCTGTGTGTTGAGCTCAGTGCGGATAGAAGCAAACCCTCCGTTATTTTTAAGCGATACATTACCTTCAAATACCAATGCCTCTTTTGTATGGCTTACTTGGCTATTAGACACGCCCCCCATGACCGAATCGTTTACAACGTACCAACGCTGATTGGCGTTAACCTCTGCGCTTAGCAGCAAAGTATTAAATATAAAAAGAGAGGCTAATTGTTTAGTGGTCATTGGGTTGCTCCTAAAGGCTTTGATTAACTAATACGCTCACACATATAAATTGTTCACTTAACCTAAACTAATTTATTAATAACGCGCAGGGCTTGCTGGCTTTTAAGGATAAAATATGTGGAATCTAGGGTTATTTAGTCGCTGCGCAAAGTTTGTAACCTAGTGGACTAAATAAAAATCGAGTAAAGCTTCTGCGTCCCGCTCACCCTTTAACCTTCACCTTGAAGGCAACAAACAGTAAATAGCGCTTGTTTGAATTAGCTTGAGCAAAAAATAAAAAGCGCGTAAGTTAAACGCGTTACCTATTTTAATAACAAGAATTAAAATGAAAGCAAAAGAAGTAGAACAATTAGAATTATCTAAAACCGAAACTAGAGAAGTCATTACCCCTTATGCATTTAAGATTGATAACGCTCTGTTAGGCATACCTCTAGCAACACCTCTTAAACGAGCTTTAGCAATAGTAATAGATGTTGCCCTAATATTTGTAGCTGCAAAGCTTAGCGCCACCTTAATTGCGTTTGTTGCTGCTATGGCTTTTTATAAAGGCACTGCGCAGCAATACCTTCCTAAAATGTCCAGTGTATGGCGAAGAATATTAAAAATAATGGCAGCGAGTATTTTATTTGTAAGCGCTCTTGCTGTGCTTTCAATTGGCATAGACTACTTAGAAGACGATAACAGTGAAATCGGCTCAGTTATTCAAGGTGTAAAAATAGAAGACGAAATACAGCTTACTGAGTCAGAAAAACACCGAGTAAATGCCTATTTAATTAAAGTAGAAGACGAAAGGTGTGAGCAATCTTGCCAACAAAATGCGCTTGATAATTTAATAAGGCAAGTACCCAAGTTAGCAGAAATGGACGACCTTCAAAGCCCACAACTTGCTAGAGCGCTTTTACAATTATTAGTGCTCAGTGAAAATAACGAAATAAAGTCTGCACAGTTAATAGAAGAAAAACCTGCGCAAACAACTACAAACAGTATTTTGCAGTGGGGCAAAGGTATTATTCAAGACTTAGGCTTAGGTTTTGGGTGGGCTGCTGTTTACTTTACGCTATTTTCATTACTTTGGCGTGGCCAAACTCCCGGTAAGAAGGTGTGTAATATACGTGTTGTTGCCTTAAATGGCGAACCACTTGGTTTGCTTGATTGCTTTGGCCGCTACGGTGGTTATGGCGCGGGTTTTGCCACTGGGTTGCTAGGCTTTTTACAAGTATATTGGGACCCAAACAGGCAAGCCATTCAAGATAAAATATCAGCGACTGTGGTTATACAAGGTAGCGTGAAGCAAATTGTGAATATAGAAACAATAGAAGAAACCGTAAAAGCTAAATAATTAATAGTTATAGGTAATAGGTACGCTAGTGAAGTTTTTAATGTTGACGATTATCACTTTATTTTTTGCAATCAGTGCAAGTGCTTCCGAGTCATTTGTGTTAGCAAAGAATAACCATATTGAGTCTCGAATTTTAAAAGAGAGGCGATTTTATAGCGTTTACTTACCACCTAGTTATAGCCAAAATACTGATAAAACATACCCTGTAGTTTACTTACTTGATGGTGATAGCACACATTTAAAAGCAGTTGCAGGGTTGGTGGAAGCGCTAAGTACAGAGCGTTTAGAGCAGCAAATACAGCAAGCAATTATTGTAGCTATTCCTAACAGCCAAAACGCAATAAGAGAGCGCGACTTTACCCCAACCAATATTGACTGGACGTTTAACGGAAAATTATTAGAAAGGTTTGAAAATATCGGCAATGCCGCAAACTACAGTGCATTTTTTGAAAAAGAACTTATTCCACTGATTAATCAAAATTACCGCACATCAACTAAACGGGTATTAATTGGTGAGTCTTTTGGTGGCTTGTTTGCAAGTTACGTACTGTTGACTAATCACACATTATTTACAGATTACTTAATAATTGATGCTACCTACATTTGGGATAATAATTATTTAAACCGTTACTTTAAAAATAATCAACTTGAAAATAAAGAGATGGCAGGGAATGTGTATTTTACCTTTGCGAATAACGCCACAGCATTTGGTGATATAGGTAAAACAAATTATCAGTGGGGATTAGCGTTTGCAGATAAATTAAGGAATCACCCAAGTAAAAAATTAACAGTGAAACAGCGTTACTTTGAAAACGAAACACACGGTACCGTTGCTGCACTTAGCTGGTATTATGGATTGAGAAAATTACTTCAACAATCAGTTGTAATTGAGAATCGATAAAAACTATAAATTAAAGCCCAATAACTAGCTAAAGTTTTAGTTAATTATTGGGCGATCGAAGACTATTTTACTTTTGTATTTAACAAGACAATAGGAGTTAAAATATGCTTAAGTATTTGCTCATATTTATCGTTATCAGTTAAGTCAGGGGCATGTAGATCTAGGCCAACCTCATGAAAATTATTTTTTTCAACGTCATTATAATATTGTAAGGCGATACTAATTGCAGGCCTGAATTCGACTGAGTCTCTTGATCTTGTCAATACGTGCTGCTCAACACCATTCCAAGTTGCAGTGCCATCTACTATTTTAATTGAATTTTCTTTTGGGTGGATAACCAGCAAATTGCCAATATTTGGATACGTTTGCTTAATGCTGTTAAACGTAAATTGTATAGCTGCTTGCACTCGTTCTGATTCGAGTTTGCCTGTTTTTGTGTTAAAAGCACCGCCTTGTTCAATAATAAAGTTATCAAACATGGGTTGAACTTTAGGGTTTAGGTTAGTTAAGTTATATTTTTTTGAAAAGTTAATTACGTTATTATCAAATGCTTCTCTATAGAGTGCTTTGTTACCGGTATTGGCTGTTGGTAACCATATATAGGCTAGGTTACTATGTGTTGCCGGTTTAGCGATTGTAATTCCATTCGCTATCACTTTAGGGTCGCTATTGTATTGAAATAGTTTGCAACCGACTAAATTGAGTAAAACGATGATGACAACCATGTGTTTAATCATTTTTTCGTCTTCCAAGTGTCGATTGTTTTTAATGCGAACTGTAATGCACTATCCAATTTTGCAGGGTCTTTAAATAATTTATCGGCATCTTTCACAATAATTTCTTCATCACTGTTAAATTGTGCCACTAACTCAATACCCCCAGAGCCCATAGTTAAGAGTGTGTCTTTCTCATCTCTAATTCTGATATACACTCTGCTTCCTGGCACATAACCTTGTTCGTTTTGAAATAACGATACGAATATATCACCCCCATCGGCACCACCTTCAAGGTAAGACTCTTCTTGGCCATACCACTTGGCTACGTGGCCTAATAAAATACTGTTTGTAAAATGTGCGCGTACAGTATCAACACCTGCAAACACAAAAGCATTTACACCGAGGTTTGTTTTTGTAGTGGCAAGCGCTTCTTTCCAGAGTTCATTACGTAGGTTTTCATTTGCTTGTCCTGTAAGCGGGTCGTATAAGTTCTCAGCGTTATCTAATAATTGATTAAATACCGTATAAACTTCGCTGGCGTCTACTACTTTAAAACCACGCGCTTCAAGTGCTTTTTTTATTGGCGCTTTATAATGGTTTTTTAATTGTTTTTCAAAATAAGTGAGATCTTCTTCAACATAAAAACCGCCAAATCCAAGTACCTGATAATTTGCTTTTAGTTGTCCCGTATTCATGTAGTTGGGTGAGGATTTACATCCACTTAATATGACAAGGATAATAATGGTAAAAATATATCTCATAAAAACTCCTGAAAATTAAAGTAATTTGATACCAATTTTAGCGAACGATGTAAGGGTAAGTTGCCTATATTCACTTCCACCAACTTGTGAGCGCCAATTGATTGTTGTTTTTTTATTATTCAAACTGCTATCAGTATAAAAAATTAAGTATTTGGCTTCCTCTGGTAGAGTAAATTGAGTTTTGTAATATAGGTTACCAGCTAAATCTAATGTTGTTGGTAAACCATTTTCCCACGCCTCATAAGGTTTAAGGTGTTTTATAACCTGCTTTGATTTATCTAACAGTATTAACTCAGGGTAAACAAGCGTTGCTGTTTGAACAAATGCGCCATTGGCGTAACTAAAAACTTGAGCGAAGCGACTATTATTTGGTTTTTCAATTGCAATGAATGGGCTTTTGGCTTCATTAAAAATTCTAATAGGCTGGTTTTTCAAATCAAAAGAGGTCAGCTTGTTTATTTGCTGTGTTGCAAATGCAATGTCGCTTAAGTTGGTACAGCAGGCGGGATTACTTTTTAGCCTTGATAGGTCACTTTTAGCTGAATTAGCGCAGCCAAACAATAATATGACTAAGGTTGCTATGCTTATTACTTTTTTCATAAATATTTTAATTATTATTAGTATATTGATAGTAACTAATATGAAATAAGACTAAAACACATAAATTTATAATATGTAACTCAATGTAAATAAAATTAAATATGAATTGTTCACACAAGTTTATTCTCTAATTTGACCCATAAATATTGAGTACTTTTAGTTTTTAAATCGCATTAGAGTCCCACCAATCCCCAATAACGTCACAATTCCCCATACAAACACATTGCCATATTGGCTATACACACTATTACCTTGTATCAATTTTACATCGGCTTTTAATACAGCGGCTTCAAACTGTGGCATGGTTTGTTGTGTATTGCTTAGCGGGTCGTATACGGCGCTTACACCGTTGTTGGTAACACGTACCAGCGGGCGTTGTAACTCAAGGGCACGCATGCGGGCAATTTGCATGTGTTGCAATGGCCCAATTGATTGACCAAACCACGCGTCGTTACTGACAGTAAATAATATATCTGAGTTAGTTTTATAATTGCCACGTACTAAATCGGCAAATACTATTTCGAAACAAATAGCAGGGAGCAGATTAAAGCCATTGGCGCGCAAGTTGTTTTGTATTCTGTCGCCACGCGTAAACGACGACATAGGTAAATCAAACAAAGGCGCGATTGGGCGCAGAATATCTTGAAACGGTACAAATTCTCCAATCGGCAGTAACTGGTGTTTTTGATAGCGATTTTTACTGAGGTATTCATAATGGCCGTGCTCATCGCCGCGCTCTTTGTTACCCAACACTATAAGTGTATTAAATATGGTTTTAGTATCGATTTGGTAGTCAACAATGCCCGTAATAAGGGCGGTTTCATTAAATGAGGCTGCGCTATCTAGCCCAGCTAAGTAGCTGTCGGCAAGGGCTTCTATTTCAGGAACTGCGGCTTCAGGCCAAACAATTAAATCAGCATCCCAATGTGGGCGAGTCATATCTTGGTATTTGCTCATGGTGGTCCAAAACTCGCTAGGCTCAAAGCGAAGGTGCTGCTTTATATTGCCTTGTACTAGTAAAGTCGACATTGATTTACCTGAGTACTCAACGGTGTTTGTTGCACGCGAACCAATACACAAAACAGTAAATACAGTGAGCGTAACCAGCGGGGTCTTTATGTCTTTTTGTGTTATCCGGTACAGTGCAAAGCCAATGGCAATACATACTAAAGTCAATCCAAATTCACCAATGTAAGGGGCCAGTATATTTAATGGTCCATCGGTTTGGGTATACCCAAAACTTAACCACGGAAACCCGGTAAGGACCACCCCCCGTAAATATTCACTAAGAGCAAAAAAGCTAATAAGCAGCAAACCAAAGCTATTTTTGCTGGTGGCAAAACGAGTTGTTAAGTAGAACGCTAAGGCGGGATAAAGCGCTAAGTAGCCGCACAATAGTGCCATTAACGAAAAAGAGGCTACAAGCGGCATACCGCCAAAGGTAGCTATAGACACATGTACCCAACTAATACCTGCACCAAACCAGCCTAAACCAAATATAAAACCATATTTAGCGGCATTCTTCGCATGGGCTTTTCCGGTATTGTTTGGATTAATACAAAAAATGACAGCTGCAATACTAATAAATGCAATTGGCCAAATTTCAAAAGGGGAGTAGCTAAAAGTTAAAATAAGGCCCGCAATAAATGCGAGCCATGATTTTATATCTTTTGCTAATAGGGTCAGTCTAGTTAGCAGTTTCTTCACTGTCGGTGTCATCAGCCTTAGGAACGGTGACTTGCAGTTGCAAGATACGACGATTGTCGGCATTGGTTACTTTAAATTGGTAACCATCTATGTCTATTGTTTCACCACGGCTAGGCATATGGCCAAATGCATGTAAAACGGTGCCACCAATAGTGTCGGCTTCTTCTGTGCTATACCCTGTACTGAAGTGCTCGTTAAAGTCATCTACTGGCGTTAAGGCCTGAACAACATGAACGTGTTTTGCAAGTTGACGAATGTCTTGTTGTTCTTCTTCTTCGTCGTGCTCGTCTTCTATTTCCCCAACAATGGTTTCAAGAATATCTTCAATTGTAACGAGTCCCGATACACCGCCGTATTCATCAATAACGACAGCCATATGATAGCGTTGCTGACGAAATTCATTAAGCAGAGTGTCAACACGTTTGCTCTCAGGTACGACCATGGCAGGGCGTAAGTAATCGCGTATTGAAGGTAAATGCTCGTCTTTATTTAAGATAAGCGGGAGCAAATCTTTAGCAAGTAAAAAACCTTCCACGTGATCTTTGTCTTCAATCACCACTGGGAAGCGTGAGTGAGTTGAGTCAACCATCATGGGTATTAGCTCTTCAAGCGGGCTGTCGATCTCAAGAGTGACCATTTGTGAGCGCGGGATCATTATGTCTCGCACTTTAAGCTCAGATACACTAAGCACACCTTCAATCATTTCTTTTGTTTCTGGATCGATTACGTCTCGTTCTTGCGCATCGGCAATCACTTCGACCAGCTCTTCTCTATTCTGGGGTTCCCCTTGCAACATTTGGGCTATTCTGCCCAACCACGTTTTGCCAGAAGAACCCTGGCTAGATTGCGAGTTACCGTCGCTCATTGCGTCTAATTGCTCCGTTAATTTAAATTTCGTCCCGGTATGGGTCTGCTATATTTAGCTCTGCAAGTAATTGCTTTTCTATGCTTTCCATTTGCAAAGCGTCTTCACTCTTTATATGGTCAAATCCAAGTAAATGCAAGCACCCATGAATGACCATGTGGGCAAAGTGGTCATGAAATGACTTCTCTTGCTCCAATGCTTCAGCCAATACAATGGCTGGGCAAATAACTAAGTCACCAACAAGGGGAAGCTCTATTCCTGGTGGCGCTTCAAATTCAAACGACAATACGTTAGTGGGTTTGTTTTTACCCCGGTAGTCGTTATTAAGCTGTTGTGATTGCGCTTCGTCGCTAATCACTATGGTGAGTTCTGACTCATCACGATATTGGCTTAATGCTTTATCAGCCCATAATGCAAATTGGGCTTCACTAGGGAGGTTGTCAAACTCACAGGCTATTTGTAAATCAAGTTCGGTTGTCAAAGTATTACTCTTTAGTAGTAGAGTTAAGTTGAGCAGCTAGCTCGTCTTTTGCTTTTTGCTTTTCAATTCGCTTCAAGCGCTCGCTCTCATCGTTACGCTCGTATGCTTCAACAATGCGCGCAACAACAGGGTGGCGCACTACATCGTGTGCTTTGAAGTAGTTAAAACTAATTTCATCTACGCTATCGAGCACTTCTATAGCATGGCGTAGGCCAGAGCGTGCACCGCGCGGTAAATCAACTTGGGTTATATCACCTGTGATCACCGCCTTTGAATTAAACCCTATACGGGTTAAAAACATTTTCATTTGTTCTGCTGTGGTATTTTGACTTTCATCTAAAATAATAAACGCATCGTTTAATGTACGACCACGCATATAAGCAAGGGGTGCAACTTCAATGATATTTTTTTCTATTAGCTTTTCGACTTTTTCAAAACCGAGCATCTCGAATAGCGCATCGTAAAGCGGGCGCAGGTATGGGTCAATTTTTTGGCTTAAGTCACCAGGTAAAAAACCAAGCTTTTCACCAGCTTCTACAGCGGGGCGCGTTAACAAAATACGACGAATTTCTTGTCGCTCAAGGGCATCAACTGCGGCAGCTACTGCTAGGTAGGTTTTACCTGTACCAGCAGGGCCTATACCAAAAGTAATGTCGTGATTTAATATATTGGCAACGTATAGGCCTTGGTTGTCGTTTCGGGGCTTAATAACACCACGGCGCGTTTTTATAACCATTTCTTTGCCGTATGCACTGCTTGAAGCATCTTGCTCTAGGGCTTTAGATTCGGTAATTGCCAAGTGAACATTATCAGGTTCTATTTCACCAATAACACCGCGCACAGGTTGAGTATCAACATATAGATTTTTTAAGATTTCGACCGCAGAGGCACTATTGAGTAGCTTTCCCGTTACTTTAAAAAAGTTGTCGCGGTGAATAATTTCAACAGCTAGGCGGCGTTCAATTTGTTTGATGTTTTCGTCAAACGGGCCACATAAAGAAGAAAGGCGTTTGTTATCGGCAGGTTCTAAATAAATCTCTAATGTTTTTAACTGATTACTCAAAATTGCTTCCTATAGAACGGCGCCAGTATTTACTGGCGCTAGGTATATTGACTAAGGAACGAAAGTAGCTACGCCAATCTCGTTAACAGTCTCTGGTTTTGGCTCACTGCTTGCTGCTTTGGTTAAAATAGCTGATGGAGCGATATCGCGTCGTAAGTTCATTTCTGATTCTGTACGAATTAAGTCACCACGTAAAGAGTTAGGCAGTGCTTCAGTGATACGTACGTCAACGAACTGGCCGATCACCGAATGTGGTCCAACAAAGTTAACAACACGGTTATTTTCGGTTCGACCGCGTAATTCCATTGGATTCTTTTTCGATGGGCCTTCAACCAAAATACGCTGTTCTGTATCGAACATTTGGCGGCTAATGTGCTGTGCCATTTGTGTAATACGGTTCTGTAACAGGTATAAGCGTTCTTTTTTCTCTTGCTCAGTTACGTCGTCTGGTAAATCTGCCGCAGGCGTACCAGGGCGTGCGCTATAAATAAAGCTAAAGCTCATATCAAACCCAATATCGTTGATAAGGTTCATCGTGGCTTCAAAATCAGCTTTACTCTCACCTGGGAAACCGATGATGAAATCTGACGACATGCTTAAGTTAGGGCGAATTTTACGCAGCTTTCTAATTGTTGATTTGTATTCAAGTGCTGTATGGCCGCGTTTCATTAGGTTTAGTATACGGTCAGAGCCACTTTGTACCGGTAAGTGTAAGTGATCTACAAGCTCTGGTACGTCAGCATATGCATCAATAATATCTGGTGTAAATTCTACTGGATGCGATGTGGTATAACGAATACGGTCAATGCCATCAATTGCAGCAATTAATCGAATTAAATCTGAGAAGTAACAAATGTCGCCATCGTGAGTATCACCACGGTATGCGTTCACATTTTGCCCCAATAGATTTACTTCACGCACGCCTTGCTCTGCAAGTTGTGCCACTTCAAGGAGCACGTCATCAACTGGGCGGCTAACTTCTTCGCCACGGGTATAAGGTACAACACAAAAGGTACAATACTTAGAACACCCTTCCATTATTGATACAAACGCAGAAGGGCCCTCAGCTTTTGGCTCAGGTAGGCGGTCAAACTTTTCAATTTCTGGGAACGAAATATCAACAACTGACGAACCTTTATTACCTTGCACTTGCTTAATCATTTCAGGTAAACGATGCAGTGTTTGTGGGCCAAAAATAACATCTACAAATGGAGCTCGCTGGCGAATAGAATCACCTTCTTGAGAGGCAACACAGCCACCTACACCAATAATTAGCTCTGGTTTGTCGTCTTTTAACAACTTCCAACGGCCTAATTGGTGAAATACTTTTTCTTGTGCTTTTTCACGAATTGAACAGGTGTTAAGTAAGATTACGTCGGCATCTGTTGCATCTTCAGTTAGCTGGTAGCCGTTGGTGGCATCTAAAAGTTCAGCCATTTTCTGAGAGTCGTATTCGTTCATCTGACAACCCCAGGTTTTGATATGCAGCTTTTTGCTCATTGAAATTTAGCCTCGTGTTCAATTCGATAATGGCACAAATATGTGCTTGAAACAGAATTAAGGAGCAAGCTTGCTCACTTAAAGGACGCGTATTTTAGCTGGATACCCGCCCAGATCCAAGTATAGTTTTCATGTTTGTGATCTCAAATCAAACTCAGACGAGTTTAATAGCTTGATAGTCATATACTCTCGCACTATAGCGGTGAGTTACGGTACAATTAAAATAGATTAACGTATTAACAAAATGATGAAAAACATGACTCAAAATAATGTGATAGTGGTTGGCGGCGGCATGGTTGGTGCGGCAATGGCAATAAAGTTAGCACAACAGGGAAAGTCAGTGCGCATTATCGAAAAACACCTAATCGATCCGCCTCATGTTTTGAGTAATGACAACGTTGATATAAGAGTATCGGCTATTAATCGTTTTTCTGAAAAGTTACTCGATGGTTTAGGGGCTATGCCCATTTTAAGAAAAGGCCGGATTGCGCCATACCAACAGTTAGAAGCTTTTGAACGCGGCAACGATAAATTGTTATTTGATTGCGCCGACATTAATACCACGCATTTGGGCCACTTAATCGAAAACAGTTTAATACAAGCCAGTTTATGGATGCAGTTTGAGCAATACGATATTGAAGTTATCGAGCAAAAACAGGTTGTTAGTAAAATTGAACAAAATGCCGATTCGATTACCTTGGTATATGGCGAGCAACGTTATACCGCCAGTTTAGTGGTTGCAGCCGATGGCGGACAATCGCAATTACGAACTAAAGCAAATATTGGTGTAACCGGTTGGCAGTACCAGCAGCAATGTATGGGCGTACTTATTAAATTGGACGCGCCTCAACAAATAAAGACATGGCAGCAATTTACGCCATCAGGCCCGTTGGCTTTTTTACCTATGCAAGCACCTTACGCTAATTTAATTTGGTATGACGATGCCAACACATTAAACACATTTAAAGGATTAGATGGAGCACAATTAAAAAGTCATATTTTGGCTAAGTTCCCTGGCCTTGTAGGCGATTTTGAAGTGCAAAGTCATGCTGTGTTTCCAATTACTCGTCAACATGCTAATAATTATTCTTATGGTCGTTTGGTGTTAGTAGGCGATGCTGCGCACACTATTAATCCATTGGCTGGGCAGGGCGTTAACTTGGGTTTCCAGGACGTGGTCGCCTTAGCCACTCTATTAAATGATGCAACCGACGTCGGATGCGCGTTAAAGCTGCAAGAGTACGAACGCACTCGCCGAAAAGCTAACTTATTAATGATGAGTATGATGGATGCCTGCTATTTTGGTTTTTCAAACCAAATAGCGCCACTAAAATGGGCGCGTAGCCAATTTTTAAAAATGGCTAACAATACTGGGGTGGTAAAAAACTGGGTATTAAAGTACGCAATTAGCGGTGAATTTAGCTAAGAATATGCGTTTACATTTAAGATATGTATTTTACTCATTAAACCAATTTGTAATAATTTGACTATTCAGCTCTTAAAATGAGCGTTCACAAGTTATTTTAAAGCTCTTAATCCTAATTTTATTTCCCTTTTACGTATATTTGCCATACTCAAGCAATAAGAAGTCTTTAGTTTGAGGGCCTATGGAAAGTTTATTAATTGTAATCTTATTAGGTATTTTGCTTTTAGGTTTTAGCATTCAGCCAATAATAACAATATGCAAAAAGACTAAAAATATGGCATGGAGTTTACTTCTTGCTTTAGTTGTTTTATTTATTTTTGGGTATTGTTGGATATTACATTATTTTGCAAATAACACTTTAGATAACTTGGTCTTAATTAGTATCTCACTCATTTTATTAGGAGGGGGGATTTTTGTATTTCTAATAATGCGCCTCAGCTTAAAAAGTATTTTAGAAATAGAAAAGTCTGAAAATCATCAACGATTCCTAGCAGAGCATGACAGCTTAACAAGCCTCCCTAATCGCAAGTGTTTTTTTAATCTATTGATTCAGCATATTAATAATGAGCAACCATTTAGTTTATTTTTATTTGATTTAAGTAATTTTAAACGTGTAAATGAGCTCTACGGTAATAGCTTAGGAGATGAATTGTTGTGCATATTCTCCAAAACGTTAAATCTAAATTTATTAAACATAGGTGAACTGCACCGAATTGGCGGTGATGAATTTGCGTTAATTTTAGATTCAGCAAATGAGCAAGATATTTATGATTGTATTGAAGTTATAAAGGGCTCTGTTGAAGAGCCTTTTTTCATTAGTGCGCAAAAAGTATGGTTAAAGCTAAAAGTCGGCGTTAGCTCATATCCTCAAGATGCGTTTTATGCCAATGAGTTATTTAAAAATGCTGACTTAGCTTTACTTGAAGCTAAAAGCACACAGCAATTATTTGTTAATTATTTTGAAGGATTGAGTGAAAGGGCTGATAACTTTATTGATATGACTACAAAAATAAAAAGCGCCCTTATAAACCATGAATTTGAGCTTTATTTTCAGCCAATATTTTGCACTCGTTTTGACGAAATACATGGTGCAGAAGTATTAATTAGGTGGCCGCAGAAGGACGGATCGTTTATTACTCCTGATCAATTTATCAAAGTGGCTGAGCGTACAGGGATGATTCTTAATATCACTCAATGGGTTGTAATTGAAACAATAAAAAATTTACAGCGTCTAAAATCGTTAGGTTTTACTGGCACCATGCACGTAAATTTATCAACACGAGATCTTGAAAGTGAGAGTTTTGTGGAGTTTATAGAAGAGCTCCTTAAAGAGGACCCTACGTTAAGTAACTACATTGTTTTTGAAATTACAGAAGGTGCAATGATGACTGATTTGGAGGCTGCTCGAGCAATGATGTATAAACTTAACAGTCGTGGATTTGAATTTAGTGTAGATGATTTTGGTACCGGATTTTCTTCCTTATCTTTACTGCGAGAGCTACCTATAAATCAAATTAAAATAGATCGGTCTTTCATTAATAATATGCTTACTAAAATAGCTGATTATGCAATTGTAGAATCGACGTTATTTTTAGCACATCGGCTCAATTGTAATGTGGTTGCAGAAGGAATCGAAACGAAGGAGCTACAAGAAGTACTTAAATCAATGAATTGTGAATTCCTTCAAGGCTATTATTTTAGCAAGCCACTACCTTTAGAGCGCTTTATAGAGAAATACTTAAATAAAGGCAGCTAAAGCATTATGTAGTAATAGCAATGCGTAATAAAATTTATGAGACTAAACTTGATGTTAGTAGTATTGAGATTTTTAATAAAACGACTAAGTAACTCAATTTTCACTATGAATCAGCAGTGTTCTTATTTACAGAATTAAATTATTAAACGTATTATTTTTTCAATCAGCTTCAGTACATTTATATCACGAGGTGTTTAGCGACTGATCTTAAAATATTGAATTAGTTGGATAGATTTTATAGAAGATGATCTATTGGATAATAGAATTTATTTTAGATAGTACAAAGGAGAACGGTTAGAAAATTGGCTGGGATACCAGGATTTGAACCTGGGAATGCCAGGATCAAAACCTGGT
>OJDO01000072.1_pt1 | contig 34817 bp, 29 predicted proteins | sample 1592801 | NCBI WGS metagenome assembly OJDO01 (sample SAMN05416793, study PRJEB24817) | seawater metagenome | isolation source: Sea water | place: Canada:Atlantic | collected 2013-11 | reverse complement strand
TGACAGTCACCGATTAAAAAACGGGTAACTGTCAGATCAAGTCTGAGCTAGTACATTTAATTGATATACAAACCATAGCTGAATTCCTATTTTGGCTCAACCAAAGGGGTAGGGGTAAATTTTGGCCTAACACATTAAAGTACCAGGAGACTAGTTATATGAGTCCAGCAGCTACCTCATAAACCTATTAGTTAAATCGGTAAACCAAATACGAGCAAGCTGAACTTACAAACCCTGAGTTAAGTCTTGCGCTAACGTACTCGTTGGCTTTTCAATTACGCGTACTAACTCTTTGCCATTTTGTTTAACAATAAACGTAGGTGTGTATTGTAAGTCGTGAGCCTGTGCAATGCCTGCATCGTCTTGCTTGTTGTAACCTACGGCCACATAGTCAATGCTTGCAAGTTGTACTTTCGATGCATCAATTAACTTAATGAGTTTTGGCACTTCGCGCTCACTGTCGTGGCACCACGTTCCAAATAATACAATAAGCTCTTTGCCTTCTAGCTTTTGCATTAGGGCAATGTCTTGTGCTGTTGGTGTATACGCTTTGTATTGCTCGTTAAATTTATCGTAGTCGCTTAGCAGTGCTTGCGTACTTATCTCGCCCGAAAATGGCGCCGTAGCAGCGCAGCTTGCAAGCGGTATGCTTAAAGCGCACAGTAAAATTAATTGTTTAAACATAAGGTTACTCTTAATTAAGTATTAAATGAGGCATTTAACGACTATACCCAATATTGAGTGTGGAGTGAACAACTCAAAACCGTTACTTTTTATCCATAAAAAAGTTAACTTGCGATAAGTTAGTTAAATATTCTCGCCTTACGTTTTTATTCTCAGCTAGCTTGTCTAAATCACCAATTAGGGTAACTAGTTTATTATGAGAATGGCTGCTTGTTTTTTTAAACTCGTCTTGTTTTTCGTCACTCTCAACACGCTCTTTTTTATTCATGTTGTAGCTGTTTTCGTTTTCTTCAAGCCAAATATCGTCAATTAAGCGAATGTTGCTTTTACTAACGGTTTGTTCTTGCATCGCCATTTGCAGCTCGTATTGATTTGTTTGCGGATTAAACTCAAACATTTTTGTATCAACATCAACTTTGTGAGACTGATCGAGCCCCACAAGTTCTTTATTTTTAACGGCGGTGTTTACGTTATAACTCTCTTCTTTGTCGTAGTAGTCGGGGCGACTGTATTGATAATCAAAGTGGCTGCTTACATTTTTACTTTGCGTTACACCGCTAAGATCCCCTAATTGGCTTTGTTCAGTTACTTGGCTTAGCTCAATAGTACTTTTAGGCTGATAGTCGCCGTTATCCAGCGCATATGAAAAAGTGGCATCAAAATCAGCGAGCTTAGAAATACTCGCACCCAATGTATTTGGGGCTTTATTACCAAGCCCTTGGTAACGGGCATCGTTTGTAATCATGTTATCAACCAAATCGGCAACCATGGCGCGCCCGTCATTAAAGTGCTGTTCTGCAAGTGACTCCAAATTGCTATAACGCTCAGCAGCCGACGACATACTCGCAAAAGCGCCTTTAAACAATGCAAAACCTTGCTGCATTGCCTCGTCGCCTTTGCGCCCAAATGCCGACTCTTTATCATCTTCAGTACTGTTTACTCGGCTATCTTCTAGGCTTTGATCGAGCGACGCTAAATACTGCTGCATTTGCTGCGTGTCTTTAGCGCCAATGGTTGACATATCGAGTGCAAAATCAATGTCGTTTTGCCCACCTACGGCTTTAAACACAAGTGCTTGCTGGTTTGATGCCTCATCAATGGAATAACTTAAATCAAGCGTGTTATCTCCTGTATCAAGCGCATCATTTTGCGTTGTTGAAAACGACACATTAAAACCGGCTAACTGTTCACTATTAAAGTCCGCTAAAAAATCTAAGCTCATGTCTGTTTGATTTGGCACTATAAGAGGGTTAAATGAGTTTTCGCTCACTTTAAAAAATTCATCGGCCATTTCGCCAACACCCGCCATAACCTGCGTTAAAGCGCCATGTTCAGCCTCAGATAAATTACCATTAACTTCGTAACTTATGCCAAAGCCATCTATCGCTTCACCTGTTTTTTCGTCATAACCTTGCGATGAGTTAAAGGTAATGTTTATAACATCACCCTCTTTAGTTTTTACCGAGAGCTCAAACAGGTAGTTATCGTCATCCTCGTATTTTGTGCGATTAAGGCTTTCCATGTATGGATTAAGTGAACGCTCAACACGTTGCTGGCTTGAGGCTAAAAACGTTTTTTGCTCATGCCCAAGCTGACCTAAACTCGATAAAATATCGCTGGTATTAGCATAAGCACCCTGAATATTTTTAACCGACGTATTTAATCGCTCAATTAATTGGGTGCTATTTTCGTTTTTTAATAACCCCTCATGCTGAGAGCTTATTACGGTGCGCAGGGCGAGTTCTTCATCGGAGAGTTTATAGTTAAGCGTGCTCGGCGTGCTTGAAATTGTAAATAACGAGGTAAGTTGCTGCTGTAAAACATCCTCTACTTTTTGATTACTGGCTAGTGCTTCGTCAATAGTTTCGTTATTTAGCTGGCTTAATAATTCATCGGATATTTTGGGGGCGTTAGTTTGTAAATCATTAATAGCTTGAAGGTCGCTACCGGTTAGTAGCGAAGGACTCACAGAGGTTTGATTAGCGTTATTAACTGATTGGGCAAGTAAAGTGCTTAAATTAAACTGGCTGCCAAGTGCATTATTAACCATGATTATCCTTAATCGCTAAACCCTGTTAAGTAATTTATCGGTCACAGCATTAAAAGCTTTAGCTTAAGGAAACGTTTTTTACCTATTATTTATACAAACAACCCATTAATAAATTAAATAAGCATAAATCTAAATCGAATAAGCGTAGGTCGGATAAGCGCAGCGCCATGCGACAATTCACTATTCTATTCGCTTAACACTTCCATCTGTTTCTTTAATTCTTTTTACTAAAAAGTCGACCGCCGCTTTTACCTTTGGTACTAAATAGCGCTGCTTTTGATACAACAAATAAACCGCCATAGTCGCATTTTGGCTTATAGCTAATTCATGCTCAAACTTAAGCTCTTGCAACTGGCCAGACTCAAGGTATGAGTCGAGCGCCCATCGAGTTGACATTAAAATGCCCTCGCCATTACACGCTTTTTTAGCCAGCCACGATCCGTTATTTGAAATAGCGACCGCAGGCCCAGAAACGTCGTGCCATTGATCATCTACTTTACATAACCAAGGCGTTGGCCCCGCTGGCGTTTTAAAATAAAGGCCACGGTGCTGCTGTAATTTCATAGCACTTTTAGGCGTCCCGTATTTTTGCAAATAGCCAAGCGATGCAACAGGTATAAAGCTATTATCCATTAGTTTTATTGCTAGCACGCGCTCGTTAGGTGCATACCCTCCACGAATGGCTATATCAACGTCGTCACGCCCAAGGGTAGAAAGCTCATCACTTAGGCTTACATCTAGTATAATTTCGGGATACAAAACACTAAATTTATCAAGTAGTGGCATTAAAATTTTGTCGCCAAAGCCAACCATACAACTAATTGATAATCGCCCCATGGGTGTAGTTTGGTAACTGCGCACTGTTTCTTGGCTTTGCGCCAGTTGCCCCAAAATTTGCTGCATATCGTTGTAGTAAATATGACCAACTTCGGTAAGCTTAACAATACGGGTTGAGCGTTTTAAAAGCGTAGCGCCTAAGCTTTTTTCTAAATCGGCTACTCGACGCGACAACGACGAAGGTGGCACACCAAACGCTTTTGCAGCTTTAGTAAAACTGCCTGTTTCGACTACTTTTATAAAATACCGTATGGCTTTTAGTTGATCCATGCTACCTCTGGGTTAAATAAGCCTTATTATTGCTTTAAAAGCAAAAGTGATTCGCATTTTCCCCTATATATAAGCAAATTAAAACAAGTAATAATAATCTTAACTTATCTACACGCTTTAATTTATTTAACGCCAATAGTTAAAGCTTAAAACCAAAGGCTACATTATGATTACTTTGCACGGCTTCGCAGCTAGTAACTATTACAACTTGGTTAAGCATGTACTTTTACACAAAGAGCTGCCATTTAATGAGCACCTTATATACAACAACGACGAGCAGTTTTTAGCTATAAACCCTATGGGAAAAGTACCGGCTATTACCACCGCTGATGGGCTAAATATTGCAGAATCGAGCGTTATTTGCGACTACCTTGAAGAAACCTACCCAAGCAACATGCTATACCCTGAAGATTCAGCCGAGCGTGCTTTTGTTCGCCAAATTATGAAAATAAGTGAGCTTTACTTTGAATTGCCAAGCAGACGCTTAATTCCGTATGTATTTACAGGCTCCCCCGCACCTGAACACGTAAAAGACGACATTCGCAAGCTATTAACGCGCGGTGTAAACGCCCTTTGTGAATTAACGCATTTTTCGCCGTGGATAGCAGGCGAACAATTTAGCATGGCAGATATTTACGTTTACTACGTAAATACAGTGGTTAACGCATTCACGCCAAAAGAGCTTAATTGGGATGTACTGGCCGAAATCCCAGGTATGAAAGAATGGCAAGTAAAAATGAGTCAATCGACTATTGCACAGCAAATAGAGGCAGATCGCCAAGCAAATATGCCTGAGTTTATGCAAAAGGTAACAGCACAAATACAGGCAGCTCAAAGCAAATAATTACGCTATACGCTACCCATTCTCAATTTATAGGAACAGTATTATGACAGATAAAAATATCCAACTTACTTCAACTATCAGCGAAGACAATAAACTCACACTTGCCTTAAAAAACATCGAGATGCCAAAGCCAAATGCCGATGAAGTAGTTATTCGTATTGAAGCTGCACCATTAAACCCATCAGACTTAGGCGTTTTATTCAGCGCAGCTGATATGTCTACTGCAAAACAATCGGGTACTGATGAAAACCCAGTAATTACTGCTGATGTTCCAGCTCAATTTATGCCATCACTTAAAACACGTGTTGGTAAAGCAACACAAGTAGGTAATGAAGGCGCAGGCACCGTAGTAGCAGCAGGCTCATCACCAGCCGCACAAGCATTAATGGGAAAAACTGTTGCAGTAATTGGCGGCGGTACGTATCGTCAATTTATATGTGCCAACGTACAAAGTTGCCTAGAGCTAAAAGAAGGGACTACCGCCAAAGAAGGTGCATCATCTTTTGTTAACCCACTTACCGCACTAGCAATGGTAGAAACCATGCGCGCTGAAGGTCATAAAGCTATTATTCACGCGGCTGCAGCTTCTAACCTTGGCCAAATGCTAAACCGTATTTGTATTGCTGATGGCGTTGATTTAATTAATATTGTTCGTAAACCAGAACAAGAAAAATTACTGCGCGATATGGGTGCAAAATATATTGTTAACTCAAGCAGCGACACTTTTCTTGCTGACCTAACAACTGCAATAATCGAAACCGGTGCAACTATAGCGTTCGACCCAATCGGTGGCGGCCAACTAACAAGTGACATTCTTAACTGTATGGAAGTTGCAGCTGCGCGCGATATGAAAGAGCACACAATTTATGGCTCTGATACATTCAAACAAGTGTACATTTATGGCGCACTAGACCGCGGGCCTATTACACTTAATCGTAACTTTGGCTTTGCTTGGGCTGTAAACGGGTTCTTGTTATTTAATGCTTTAGGTAAATTAGGCACAGATACAGTAATGAAAATGCGCAAACGCGTTGCTGATGAAATCACCACTACATTTGCGAGCAACTACACGCACGAAGTGTCATTAGCTGAGGTATTACATTTACAGTCAATTGCCGCTTATTCTAAACAAGCAACAGGCGAAAAGTACTTAATTAAACCTCAAACTTAATTAAATAGGCTTAAGTAAGTATTAAAGACCGCAGCATTTAACGCAGTGGTTTTAAAATTAAAAAGCAGATACTAGTTAGATATCTGCTTTTTTATGTTTAGCACAAGGGCTTTTTATATTGCTTCTCCCCTGCACTGCTTTTATTAAAGGTATACATGCTAAAGAAAGTATTAGTGCAATGAAAAAGCCAATCATAGTGTTGCCAAACCAGATCCTAAAAACATTATTTAATAAAGCTAAAATAAGAGCAGATATAAGCCATGGATTTACGTTTTTCATTTTTAATTCCTTTTATGTTTTGAACAACTATTTTCATCAAACTTATTTAAATACTACAATTTTATTAACGACTATTTCCCTGTGACGTGTGACCTATTTGATTAACTCTACAGCTGTATGTTTGCTATTTTAATGGTCACCTAAGCGCAAGCTCAGAGCCAGGCTGGGGAATTACAGGCCGCTATAGCTTACTTAAGCTCAAGCAAGAAAAACAAGACGCAAAAACCTACGCCCTCGGCGTTAACTACATCGTAAACAAAAACTTAAAATTTATGGCCAACTACATTAAAGCCAATTACTTTGAGGCGGGCGGCACTATCACATCGGGTAATGCAATCTCATTAAGGCTGCAGTATTCATTTTAATGCGCTTTGCGTGTTTAGTCGGTTAGCCTAAAACTATAAAGCCCCTGTATTAAACGTTACGTTTAATACAGGGGCTTTATAGTTATCTAGTAAATAACATTTAAGTTAGTTTATAAATACTAATTACCAGCATCAGCAAATTGTATTGGGTAATCCATATCGCCGCTGCGGTTAATACTATTACACAGGTTTTTATTAAAATTGGCCAGTGATGGGTCGATGGTGTGCTCATTAACTACAATACCGTCACTTCGCCTTTTAACCTCAATAGATCCGATTGTTTTAATCGCTGATAAATTATCGCCTACGTTTTTAAATATAAAATACTCTATGTGTTCAGCAATAGATTCCGCGTTTTCGATATCTCCCTTAACGGCAGGCACTTGGTAGTTAACACTATTACACGTTAAATCATAAACCCTTACTAATTCTAGCTCGTCAGCTCCTTGCATATCAGCAATAACTTTAATAGTTGGCTGCGTTGTTGTTTCAAGCAAGTATTGTGTTTCACTCATTTCGCTTAAAGAAAAAGTATCAGCACTTTCAGCTATAGAACAGCCTGATAATAAAGTAAAAACTAAAAACACTGATTTATTGAAAAACATCTTTGAATACCTTATTTCTAACTAATTCAGCTAATATTTTATGACGACTGTCATAACTATTAGTATATTTGTTAACCTTTTTTGTAATCGAATCCGTAACATTCTTTGATGAGCCTTTATCAGCTAATTTATACAATTCATTAATTCGCCAAAATGCTAATGCAGATCTAACAGCGTACTTTGGTGTGGATAATAATTGAGGTGAAGATATGAAGTTTTTAGTTTCATTCCAATATGAATTATGTGATGCCTGTACTGAAGTATAGTTTGCTTTACCAGTCAGTTGTATTATGCCTCTCCCTCTAAAATTCCAGCCATCCCCAGATACTGCATCACCATTACCTATTCTATTTGCATAAGCATTGTTAGCTATTGCTCTTGTATCTGCTCGTTGATTATTTGCAGGATCATAGCCATGTTTATCAGCTTCTGCTGGATTATTTCGATAATAAGAAAAAGTAGCTTTTAATATTGCAGGCCTATAATTTAAATTTTCCTCTAAAGAAAACTTCGCTCCGACCTCCTTTCTAGCTTGTGCCAAAAAATGGCAAAGCCTTAATTCACTATTTATTTGCCCAATAAAAAGACTATCATTTAGTTCCCTTGCAACTTCATCTAATAATAAATCTGAGACGCTTTGGCTGCTCCAGATTTTTCTTAAATGGCCTTTACTTATTTTTTTTTTAACGTTTCTATTATTTAAAATTATTGAAGAACTCAATTCAAACTCCTTTTATGAGATAACATTTTTTTGTACAACCATCTATATATTAATATTACTTGTATGATCATTTAAATCATACTTCGAATTAAGCTGTATATCCATTACTTCAACTAAGATTTCAATGATTTAAAAAAACAATTAATACATATGTAAAAATGCGGAGCATTCTGTTTATAGTTATTAATTAGTACTCGTATGTATATTGCTTAGTTTTTAATTACCAAGCAATGAGATAAAAGCAATCTTATTTTTGCAATTATACCCTTCAACTCATCTACCCTTTTATACTTATTTTTACATCAGTCATAATTCTGTAACCTCAACAGGTGATAATTCAAACTCGAACTGTATTTTTTATAATCAAGAAGACTAAGTAAGATGAGCACACCACTAGTGCAACTAACATTTGCACTGCAATCATTTGATGATTCTATGTCTGCGGCGATGAGCCACGCTATGGAATATGAAAAGCTATCGCTAAAAGCCAATGCTGCGCATAACATTACGCTGCAGTGTGTGTTGCCTGATGGCGCAAATGAGAGTGATGTTATTTCACTAAGTGCAACGCAGCCCAGTGCGCGTGGGGCGCAGTATTTTACTGAAAAAACGCTGAGCAATGCGGATCTTGAATCTGGTACTGTAAACCTAACTTTAAGTAACATTACACAAAGCCAGTGTTTTGTAGTGCAAATGATGCTGCACGGAAAAAATACGACCTTAAAAGAAAGCCAGCAACTCGATGTGTACATTAAAGCATTTGAGCAAGGCTATATTCCTGAGCAAATAAAAACTGAACATGCTAAGCCTCAAGGCGTTCGTAGCTACTTTGCAAGTATGGGTTCTACGTTTTTATCGCTATTTTAATGCTGGCTACACTTAAATTACACGACACTACTTATAAGTTATTAGTCTGCAAAACTTACTTTACCCATAGTAACTCCCGCAATACCTTGTGCGGTGTTACTTAGGTGTTGCTGCTCTCCGGCTAGGCATTCGTTTGCTAAAATAGCAAATAACACAGCCTCTTTTGCATCAGGGTTTATACCTAAATCGTCAGTATTTTTAAAAGCCTTAATACGTGGGCAAAGCGTTGTAAGTTGCGCCATTAGTAGTGGGTTATGAATACCCCCACCACTTGCATACACCACACAATTTTGTGCGCGCTCCGCACACTCGTTTAATGCATTTGCTATAGCGGTTGCAGTAAAGGTATTTAAGGTGGCCATTACATCTTCATGGCTTAAGTGCTGTGTATTTGTAAGCTGCTGTGCGGCGTTTAAATACGCTAAGTTAAATACCTCAGGCCCTGTGGTTTTAGGCATTGGGAGTTTAAAAAATGCGTTATTACATAATGCATTTAATAATGGTGTATTTACCTTGCCTGCTTTTGCTATTTTTGCGCCATCGTCATAATGCATATCTTTAAAATGTTGCTGTACGTAGGCATCCATAATGGTATTACCGGGGCCAATGTCGGAGCTAAACACACCGTTTGCATCACCATTTTTGGGTAAAAACGTTAAGTTAGCTATGCCGCCCATATTTAGCAAAACCCGACTCTCAGCAGCGCTCGAAAAATACAAATAATCGCCATAAACAGCAAGCGGTGCGCCCTCGCCTCCTGCGGCTATGTGTTTTTGCCTAAAATCACCAATGGTAGTAATACCCGTAGTAACGGCTATCTGGTCACTATCGCCAATTTGTAAGGTGCCATTAGTAAAGCTTTTGTGGTTATGCTGCGAATGCGGGCAGTGGTAGATGGTTTGCCCGTGACTTGCTATTACATCAATACTTGCCGGGTTTATTTGCCAAGTATGTAAGCACTGGTTAACCATATCGCCATGGAGTTTACCTACCCACGGATGCAGTAAAGTTACAAGTTCTAAATCGCACTCTCTTTTGGCAAATACCTGCTTTATTTTAGCTTTATAATCGTCGTTGTAGTCAACGGTGGTAAAATTTAAAACCTCAATGTGAGTATTTAAGCCCGCGCCCGTTACTTTACACAGTGCAACATCAAGCCCATCCAGCGAGGTACCGCTCATTAAACCAATAATTAAACGGCTTGGTTTTAGGGCGCTGTTATAAAGCGCTTTAATGTGAGGGTGCATAGTGGCATCTAAAATAGGTGTAATATTTTGCTTATATTAGAGGACTTTAAAACAAAGTAATAGCCGTAAAGCGTTTAATTTAGGTTCTGATTGTTTAACTCTTAAATGATTGTTAAGTTAGTGTGCATACTAAAAATTTATGAAAAAATATGATCACCCTCAGAGAATTTAAAGCCCAAGACGCGCCTTTTATTATTAACACCTTAAATGATGAACAAGTAACGCGTTATTTATCGTCAAAAATTCCGTTTCCGTATACGCAAGCCGATGCAAACTGGTGGATAAACCAAGGCTCAAAAAACGGCATTATTAAGGCCATTGTTGTAAATAGGCAATTTGCGGGCTGTATTGGTATAACTCCCGGCGAATTTGAATACAACCGCAGTGGCGAAATTGGTTATTGGCTTAATAAAGCCTATTGGGGGAAAGGCATTATTACTCGCGCTATTGAACTTATATGCAATGAGGCGTTTGCAAGCTCACACTTAAATAGAATTTTTGGTGCCGTGTTTGCTGGTAATACCGGCTCTATGAAAGCACTTACTAAGAGCGGCTTTGAGCAAGAGGCTGTGCTTAAACAGGCCATTTATAAAAACGGGGTATTTTACAACAATCATATATTTAGTAAGCTCAAAGCAGACTAATTACTCTAATTAAATTTGCGCAAAGGTTGAATTATCAACCACCCGCCCAAAACTCCTTTATTAAGGTACGCATTGTACATATTCATACTGCTTAGCCGCGCATTATTGTCTAGCTGAACATGATTTTTAAAGCGTAAACATTCGGTAAGTAGTTTATTTATATTAATAGGAGGTCTTTTATGTCTACGACTAGTCGCCAACTTACTCTTAAATCACGCCCTAATGGCGCCCCGAACGAAAAAAACTTTGAACTTAAAACGGTAGAACTTCCTGCATTAAAAGATGGCGAAGTTTTACTACGCACTATTTACCTATCGCTAGACCCGTACATGCGTGGTCGTATGAGCGATGCTAAGTCGTACGCAGATCCAGTTAATATTGGCGATGTAATGGTTGGCGCAACTGTGTGCCAAGTAGAAGAGTCTAAAAACGATAAGTTTAACGAAGGCGAATGGGTACTTGCCTACACAGGTTGGCAAGACTACGCCATTACCGACGGCGAAGGCTTAATGCAGTTAGGTAAAGAGCCTGCAAACCCTTCATACGCATTAGGTATTATGGGTATGCCTGGCTTTACTGCTTACATGGGTTTACTTGATATTGGCCAGCCTAAAGAAGGCGAAACCGTAGTTGTTGCAGCAGCAACAGGCCCAGTAGGTGCAACGGTTGGTCAAATAGCTAAAATTAAAGGCTGTAAAGTAGTGGGTGTTGCTGGTGGTAGCGAAAAATGTGCACACGCCGTTGAAAAACTAGGGTTTGATGCCTGTATTGACCACAAAGCTGATGACTTTGCAGACCAACTAGAAAAAGCGTGTGATAACGGCATAGATGTTTATTACGAAAATGTGGGCGGTAAAGTATTCGACGCCGTATTACCATTACTAAATACCGCAGCGCGCGTACCATTGTGTGGTTTAGTATCGCAATATAACGCAACTAGCTTACCAGAAGGCCCAGACCGTTTAGGTATGCTAATGGGTCAATTGCTTACTAAGCGTATTAAAATGCAAGGCTTTATCATTTTTGATGATTACGGCGACCGTTACGACGAGTTTGCACAAGACATGCAAAAATGGCTACAAGACGGAAAAATTCAATACCGGGAGCACATGGTAGAAGGCATCGAAAATACAGTAGACGCGTTCAACGATATGATATCCGGTAAAAACTTTGGTAAAACTGTGGTTAAAATTAATAACCCACTTTAATTTTATACGGCTTGTAAGGCAAAGCCCTTACAAGCCACAAAAGGACTGACATGATTAAACTACACCATTTAAATAAATCCCGCTCTAAACGTATAATTTGGCTTTTAGAAGAGCTAGATGTTGACTACGAAATTGTGGCTTATCAGCGTAATAAAGACACATTCCTAGCACCTGACGAACTAAAGCATATTCATCAACTTGGCAAGTCACCGGTAATTGAAGATGGCGGTTTAATTATTGCTGAATCAGGCGCTATTACCGACTACCTTATTTCTAAATACGGCAACGGTAAATTTGCTCCAAAAGTAGATACCGCTGAATATGTTGACTACCAGCAATGGCTGCACTTTGCAGAAAGCTCAGCAATTTTACCGCTTTTACTTAAAATGTTTGTACTAAAAGACGGCGCTAAAACGCAGTTTTTAGAAGGCTATGCCGACGCTGAAACAGCCAAAGTAATTAGCTACTTTAACGACCGCCTAGAAGGTAAACGTTATTTAGTGGGCGATACCCTAACGGGCGCTGACTTTATGATGTCGTTTATTGTTGAAATAGTTAAAAACTCAGGTCAATTAGCGCACTTTAAAAACCTCGTTAAATACGACGAGCAATTACAAAGTCATGAGAAGTTTCATACAGCTAATGAGCTAGAAGCAAAGTACGACTAAACCTTTATATAATATTTTATATAACACTAGGGGCATTTAGCCCCTTTTTTAATGCCTGTAAAATATGCCCCGCCAAAGTTACGCTTGTAAACTAAATTAACAACCACCCGCCTTATTGCTAATAAAACTTTAATTAATAAGGCATAATGCTGCTATTGTTTAAGTATTTTCACTAATAATACAAGCTGCTCTTGCGCGTATTGACTCACACCTGGGATCAACCATGACAATAAACATGCGTTTAGCGACCGGTTTTGGCGTAATTTTATCAATGATGATTATTTTAACCATTATTGGCATTTCGCGCGTTAGCCTCATTAATAATAATATTACCCACATGACCGACGTAAACTCGGTAAAACAACGTTACGCAATTAACTTTAGAGGCAGCGTACACGACAGAGCAATAGCCGTGCGCGACGTAGTGCTAATTACCGAGCAAAGCAGTTTAAGTACCGTGTTAAACAACATACAAGAGCTAGATGCTTTTTATCAAACATCTAGCCGTGCTATGGCTAAGCTAATGGGTAATATGAATAGTGAAGAGCGCGCTTTAATTAATAAAATAAACCAAATAGAGCAGCGCACTCAGCCTTTTATTCAAGGTGTTATAAACGCTAAAAACGCAGGAAACCTAAACGAAGCTAAACGTATTTTATTAACCGATGCGCGCCCTGCGTTTACCCAGTGGCTAAATGTTATAAACCAATTTATAAACCTGCAAGAGCAAGCAAATCAAACCACTACTATTGATACTCTCGATATTGCCAGTTCATTTGAAATTTGGATGATTTCGCTCACCGCGCTTGCAATTTTAATAGGTGCAAGCGTTGCGTATGTTATTAGCCAACTGATCAGAAAGTCAGTAGGTGGCGAACCACAAGAAGCCGCCGAAGTAATTGCCCTTATTGCCCAAGGAGACTTAAGAGGTGATGTATAGTCGTGTTGCCCAAATAGCATGATGGCTTCTGTAGGGGTTATGCAATCTAAATTAAAAACCATTGTAGATAGCATTATTAACTCATCTGAAGAGCTTTCTACGCACTCTGCAAGCGTAGCGTCTGGCTCGCAGCAAGCACTTAGTGCCGCTGACGCACAAGTAACCTATACAAACTCGGCAGTAAGCAGCTTAGAAGAAATGAGCCGCAGTATTAATGCTGTTGCAGGCTCTGTTAAACAAACAGAAGATAACTCAAAAATAACCGCACAATTATCGCAGCAAGGTAGTATTGCAGTGCAAAAAGTAGCGGCGGAAATTGAGCAAATTTCAGTAACCGTAAAAGCCACCGTTACCCAAGTAAACGTGCTGCAAGAGCATGTAAAACACATTGGCGATATTTTAAGTGTGATCCGCAGTATTTCTGATCAAACAAACTTGCTTGCACTAAATGCGGCAATAGAAGCTGCAAGAGCTGGCGAAACAGGCCGAGGGTTTGCTGTTGTTGCTGACGAGGTAAGGCAACTTGCCCAGCGTACTGGTGATGCAACAGGCGACATTGAAAAGATGATTTTGCAAGTACAAGAAAACACACAAGCGTCGGTAACAGCTATGGAAACCACAGTACCGCAAGTAGAAAATGGCCTAATGCTTACCCATGAGGCAAACGAGTTACTGCATCAAATACAGCAACAAGCTAACGACTCATTAAGTAACGTGCTTGAAATTGTTGAATCAACATCAAACCAAGTAGCCACCGTGGCGCAAATTAGTACCGGCGTAGAAGAAATTGCCAGTATGTCTAAGGAAACCAGCATGTCGCTTAACAGTAACGCACAAGAAGCTGTTGCATTAGCTGACCTTTCAAACACGCTTAAAAAGTATATTAGCTACTTTAAAGTTTAATTTTTATAGTAAGTAATAAACAAAGGGGCTTTTAAGCCCCTTTGTTGTTTATGTACTTTAATAATAGCGGACTATATACCCGCTAAATCGCGCTCGGTAATACACTCGTCTGAGGCCATTTCAAACTCGCGGCAAACTAATGGGCGGTTTTCGTAAATAGAGCACATAAGTGTATTGCGGTCGAGTGCTTGGCACCAACCGTCGTCAGCGCGTTTCATTACTTCGCTGCCCCATTTATCGTATTCAATGTAGTTAAAAGGCACGCCGGTGTCGGTTACTATGCGCACTTCTAATTGGCAACAACAGGCTTGGCAGTTAGCACACGTAACAGGCTCTGGGGTAGTAGAAATATTTTCAACGGGAATAACAATATGAGGCATAGTGGCTTACTTTTTTGAATAAGCCACTAGGATACAGTAACTAATTTAACGCGCTAGTAGTTTTGCTTTAATATCGCTGTAACGCATTTGCTCGCACAGTGCAAAACCACTCAATTGGCGCACTTTATTACGCGCAAATAATGGCACACTCATCCCCGCTAAAAAGCGGCATTGGGTTTCAATACCCACATTATGATTACCTTTGTCTGCCATATGCGCTAAAAACTCATCTACCTTTTGATAAATAAGCTGCTCCTCAATATAGGCAGGCTCTATAGAGTATTCAAGCTTAACCGCATGGCCCCTACACACACTACAATGCCCACATTGCTGTGGTGCATTTTGATCGTCAAAATAGCGCGCTAAGTTATAGCTTAAGCAACTTTGTAGCTCAAAAAAGCGTACCAGTGCAGCAATACGTTTAATTTCGGCTTGTTCTTTATCACTAAAGTAGTCGTGTAGTTGCTGGGCAAGTTCTGGGTTATTTATAACCTCGCTATGCACTTTGTATACTTGGGTAATACGTTTGGTTTCGAGCGTTATTAGGTTTTTTTCGGCTAGGTAATCAAGGGCTGCCACTACGCGTTTTCGATCAACCTGCGCAGCTTGCGTAAGGGAGTCAAAATTTAGCGTGCCCCATATTTTTTTAAAATCGGTATGGCTAAATATTTGCGTTAAAAAAGCTTGTCGCTGCTCGTCAAACTGGCTAAGTAGCTCGTTTTTATCAACCAAAAATTTATATTTAAAATCAGCGTAGTAGGCATATTGCGGTGTTATAGCGCCTTGCATTTCAAGCTGTACAAGTAAGGTTTTAAGTGCCAGTTGCCTAATATTACTTTCGCTTGAAAGACTGTATTCTTGCATTTCCCATTGCTGGTGGCTTTGGCGAATATCGTTAATTACGTATTCAATACCGCTAAGCTCTGGCGTGTCGCCATATACAAAGTTTTCTACCGTATTGAGCCCGTCTAAATTAGCAAGCGTGTAGCAGTTTGATGGATTACCATCGCGCCCTGCTCGGCCAATTTCTTGGCTGTAGTTTTCAATCGATTTGGGTAAATCGTAATGTATAACAAAGCGAATATCCGATTTATCAACGCCCATACCAAAGGCAATGGTTGCCACCACTACATTAATTTTACCCTCCATAAAATCATCTTGAATTTGCCAGCGTAGAGTATCTTCAAGCCCCGCATGATAAGCAACTGCATGCACACCTTGCGTACTTAGCACATTAGCAACTTGCTCGGCGCTTTGCTGGAGCGTTACATACACAATACCAGGGCCATTTTGCGCGCGCACAATGTTGGTAAGCTCGGTGTTTTTATCGGCGGTTTTAACGCTCAGCACGCTTAAATCTAAGTTTTCTCGATAAAAGCCCGTTTGCACAATACACTCAGGCGATATAGCAAATCGCTCTGCCATATCGCGTTTAACTTTTTTAGTCGCCGTTGCCGTAAGCAGCAATACTAAAGGAATATTAAGCTCTTCGCGGTAACGTGGCAGTTTAAGGTAGTCGGGTCTAAAGTTATGGCCCCATTCTGATATACAGTGCGCTTCGTCTACCACTAACATCGAAAGTGCCACTTGGCTTATAAACTCTCTAAAACGCTCGTTTTTAAAGCGCTCAACCGACACCATTAGTACTTTAATTTTACCATTTCGCACATCATTCATTACGGTGCTGCTTTGCATTTGATCTTGGCTCGAATCAAGGCTTGCCGCGTAAATACCTTTGCTATTTAAAAAGCTAATTTGATCTTTCATCAATGCTAGTAAAGGCGAAACCACTAACGTTAAATTTGGTAAATGCAACGCAGTTAATTGATAGCACAACGATTTACCCGAACCGGTCGGAAATATAGCCAACGACGATTGACCATTTAAAAGCTGCTCTATAGTTTGTTGTTGCCCTGTTCTAAATTGGCTAAAACCAAAGTGCTGCTCAAGTGATTGAATTAGTGGCGTGGTCATAAATGTCCTTTTGATGGCTAAACAATAGTCATGCTCGGTGTAAATGAAATATTTGCAACTCAGTATACAACAAATAACATTATTTATTGCTGACATCACCTTTATTTAAGCGCAAACTAGAGCACTATAAAATGAGTAGTAACTGCTTGTTGCCAAAATAATTTATTGATACCCAAGTCATCTTAAAAAACTAATAAAAATACAGATCACTTGGGTATATTATTTTTGAGGGCAACGTTATGAATATTACTACACCTAAAATCGTCGTTATTGGCGGTGGTGCTGGCGGATTAGAACTCGCAACGCAATTAGGTCATAAATTAGGAAAGAAAAAACAAGCTGAAATTCTACTAATAGACAAAAACCGTACCCACATATGGAAGCCGTTACTGCACGAAGTAGCGACAGGCTCTATTGACCCCGATTTAGATGGCGTTGTGTATTCAGCCCATGCTGCAAAACACCACTATAACTTTCAACTTGGTACTTTTTGCAATATAGATCAAAGCAATAAAACAGTTACCCTTGCACCACTTTTAGATGAGCTAGGCCACACAATTTTACCCGAGCGCACCGTGCGCTACGACCACCTAGTAATTGCCATTGGCAGCGTAAGTAACGACTTTAATACCCCAGGTATAAAAGATCACTGCTACTTTTTAGACTCAAACCAACAAGCAGAGCGCTTTCAGCATTCATTACTCGACAGCTTTACACGCCTTCACCAAGACGACAACCAACAGCAATCACTTAATATTGCCATTGTAGGCGGCGGTGCTACCGGTGTTGAACTCTCAGCTGAGCTTTATCATGTGTCTGAACTATTAAAGCTGTATGGCTTAACAAATATGTCGTCTAAGCGTTTGCATATTCATTTAATAGAAGCCGGACCACGTATTTTACCAGCATTACCAGAGCGTATTGCCGTAAGTGCCAAACGCGAGCTATTAAAGCTTGGCGTAAACGTGCGCGAGCAAACACAAGTAAAAGAAGGCACCGCACAAGGCTTTATCACCAAAGACGAAGAACACATTGATGCCGATATTATGGTGTGGGCAGCAGGCGTAAAAGCACCTGATTTTATTAAAGACTTAGGTATTTTTGAGCTGACGAGCAGCAACCAAATTCAAGTAAACGAGTTTTTACAAAGCACCGTAGACGAAAGCATTTTTGTATTAGGCGATTGCTGCGCATTTACCCAAGCCGACGGTAAGCAAGTACCACCTCGTGCACAATCGGCGCATCAAATGGCGCAGTGCGTCGAAAAAAATCTAATCGCAGCGCTAAAGCAGCAACCACTACGCGGCTTTAAATACAGCGACCATGGCTCACTTGTTAATTTATCAAGCTACAGCACTGTGGGTAACTTAATGGGCAACCTAACCAGCAATACCTTTTTTATTGAAGGTAAAATTGCCCGCTTTATGTATATATCTTTATACCGTATGCACCAACGCGCCATACACGGTAGCGCAAAAACCTTTGCATTATGGATAAGCGAAAAAGTGCTGCGTGTAGTGCGCCCTAAAATGAAGTTGCACTAAAAAATTAAGTACGCTCACAAAACCACAAAAAAGCTTTAAGAGTTAATAAGTATTATCTCTTAAAGCTTTTTTGCACTTTGCGTACCTAAAGTAGTACGATATGAGAATATTTTAATAACATCAAAGGATTGGCGGTTATGAAAAAGCTACTTCTCGGACTTATAATTATAGCGGCTTTGGCAGTATATCTATTTAAAACCCAGCCTAACACAGCCGCTGTAGAGCAGCCCAACGTGGCTACACCAAATGCCACTGAGCCTAACTTAGTTAATAAAAAGCAGCCCGTAGAAGGCACCCCGCTACGAATAGTCACAGATCTAAAAAAAGATATTCGCCTTTGCAGAGATCAATCACAGCAACAACATATAAAAATAAATAATTTAAACCAATCGCTTGTTTCATTTTTTGTGAGTGAGCTTAAAAAAGGTACGTCGGTCCCCACGCTTTTAAAGTATGCAACCCTATCAGGAATCTATAAGCGTCAATACATTGCCTTTTTAAGAGATGCCATAGTTACTGAGCAAAAACAGCAGCTTAATATTACTAGCTCGTTAAACGAATTAGCTAATTGGCAAGGCATTGAGGCAATTAAAGGCTTCACCAATGATAAAGTAAAAGAAATGATTCAACAGCTTGGAGATAATAAGCATAGCCCTCCAGGACTTACTCTGAGTGTACCCCTTGATGAAAATGTACAAAAAGAAACCCTTTATGCTTTATTAAACAACACAGATACATTTACCACTTACTCTAAAACGTTTATTAAACTTGAAGGCAGTGAGGTTATTTCCCCGGCTACATTGTTTGTGCTTAATGCAAATAAATTTACGCCAAAAGAGTTTGAGCAGGCAATTTCATCTAACCAATTTACAGTAAATGAAGTAGCTACTGCGATTAAAAACAACATTCCTAATGAGTATATTTTTGCGCTTATGAAGCAGGTACCGGCACTGGATGCTATGCCGCTGTACGAAGAAAATTCTGTTTTGTATAACATGGCTGATATTGCCGTAAGCCAGTTTAATTTACCGCTTGTAAAAGCACTGCAGCAACTAGGCGTAACACCAACCAATCAGCCAGGCTTATTTACGGGTTTAGACGTTGCAATAGTAAGCCTGCCTAAAAGTGGTAACTTAACGCTAGCCCCCTTAGATGCAAAGCATACTCAAATGTTAAACTACCTTACAGAGCAAGGCTATAAAGCTCATAGCCGCAATGCTAGTAACGCTCTAAATAGCAAAGGCGTTTCTTTTGTAAGTGATTTTATTTACCAGCAAGGCGCCTATATTAATGGCCAGGAAAACCCTGAGCAATATGCTTACTTTAACCCTATTGGTAAAATAGACAACGCCACATTGCCCCAAGTGAGTGAGCCCGATAATTCTGATGTTGCACGTTTTTTAGTAGATTTGAAGCAACAAAAGAAAGATCTAGATAATAAAAGACAAAACTGTGAACTATTACAGCAGCAGTTAAGCGCTACTGAACAATTACACTCTACTATGCGAGCATATAATACGGTGCTAGAGGTAAAAAAAGAGCACGGTAATAACTTCGAATATGTTTTACAAGAACAAGACCCCGTATTAGTTAATTACTGGTGGAGTATACTAAGTAATCAGCTTTCAAACGATAGAAGTCATAACGCGTTCAGCGAATATTTGTCTAAAAAAGATTACCAAAAAGCTTATGAGTACAGCCTTAGTACACCATTAACTCAAACAGAAACCGATACACTTTTTTCATTCCTACTATTAGAGCCTCATGACTTTATAGCGATCTGGCAAAGCCGAGTTGAACCTAAGCCACCGAGTGATTTAGCAAGATTAAGTCGTTTTCCTCTTAGTCAATGGCAAAAGCTTAAACAAGCTGGTTTTGATTTTTCGATTACCGATACGTATGGGCGCGACGTTTATGTACAAGCTGCATCGTCTTCTGTCGAGGTAGTACAATTTCTAATTGATAATAAAATACCCGCTGATTCAGAAAAATTAGGCGTAGATATACTCGACCTAGCGCTTGAGCAAAGCTACACCAAAGGGGAGTTAAGCCCAATGATTCCTTTAGCCCTGCAGCTTGTTGAAAAAATTGAACCGAATCACCTTTCTCGCGCAGCACGTTTAAAAACGTTTTATCCTGAGGTTTACGAGCAATTAATTAAGTTAAACCCCGCATTAAAACCCGCAGAGGGCACGCAGCTAAATCACTATACTTTTAATAACCTATAACCCGCACTTTTAATACGCCAACAAATTAGTTGGCGTATTTGTTACTAACCCAAATATTGTCTTTAATATTTAACATTGTCTGTGTAGAGTATTTAAAACAACTAAGGAAATTGGGTTATGACGGGTAAAACGCTAATTTTTAACTTTGACGGCACAGGAAACGAGCCCCGTGATGCAGAGCAATTTAGCTCAGAGCATTTTAAAGAAGACTCTAATATTACCAACATTCTAAAATTGCATTTACTGCTTGGCGGTAAATTAGAAGACTCCCCCATTACTCCTTTTGCTAACCAACTCAGTTTTTATTATCAAGGTATTGGCACTAAAGGCAGCCGACTTAAACGCATTTTAAACCAAACCCTTGCACCTCGTGGTGACGACGTAGCCAGTATTTTAAATCAAGCATTAAGCGACTTTAAAGCTCACTACCTAATAGGCGATACCATACTGCTAACGGGTTTTAGCCGAGGCGGGGCACTTGCTAGGCGTTTTGCCAAAATCCTAGAGCCTTTAATTGCTGATAATGTTTACGTATGTGTGTTTGATACCGTCGCCTCTATTGGCTTATCAAAAGTAAGTAAAGCTACACGCGGTGCAGAGCACGTTATTTTTGAAAACCACACCATTGCCAACAACATTACTCACGCGCTGCACTGCGTAGCCCTTGATGAAAAACGCCGCGCCTTTGAACCCACACTCATGAACCATCAAAGCAATATTACCGAGCTATGGTTTGCAGGTGCGCATTCAGACATTGGCGGCGGTTACTACCGCGATGGCCTAGCCGATATTTGCTTGCGCTACGCACTTGAGTGGTTAATAGAACAACCGCTTAATATATCGTTACTCACTAGCCACGATATAGATTACGAAACCCTGCTCCCCGATAGCAACTTAGTAGCACAAGATGACGTAACCGTAACGCCCGATCCGCTCGCATTAAGTCACCAACAAAATTACTTTTGGTTTAACCCATTTTTTAAATTAGTAGATAGGCAGTGCTATGTATTAATTGATGACGAAGCCAGCAACCTTGAGCCTTTAGTGCACTACAGCGTAGCCGAACGCATTAATAAGCTAACCAGTTACCGCCCAGAATCGCTAAAAAAACTGCATTACAAAATTAGCTATAACGACAACACCACACTTAGCTTTATTGGTTTAAGCCAACATATAGAACTGGCTAATCAAAACATGAATGTGCTGAGCATTAACCAAAGCCAAGATGTAATGGTATTTGCCTCAGAGCAATACAACGCAACCGGCCTTATGCTAGAGCAAGGCGCTACGTACCGTTTTACCCCATACCCAAATCAATACTGGTTTGACGATGGCATAAAGTGCACGCCATTAGGCTGGAACCGCGATAACGTACAACTTGGCGTAAAAGAAATCCCCATGGCCGTGCTTGAACCATTTAGACGATTTCCTCGTGCACAATGGTTTTCACTTATTGGTGCTATAAATAAAAACGACGACCACCTTTTTGAAATAGCCAACGGCGCCGACATTAAAATGGATAAATCTGGCGAGTTTTGCCCATTTGCAAACGACTTAAGCCGCTTTTATGGCGCTAATGCCGGTAAAATAAAAGTGAAAGTAACGCGGTTGGAATAAGAGGTAACCGAGGCTTTTAAATTGTAGGCTGGAATTTACATCGCGCTTTGGCTTTATAAAAACACCATGCGAGGTATAAAACCTCACCTACAACAACTCAAACACCACACTCAACAAACCCGTAGGTGCGATTTTACATCGCGCTTAGCTCTTTAGTAACGGATCATAACTCCCAATCAACGCTACAAAGCCCGCCTAAACTCCTGTAGGCGCAAAGCTTGCTCGCGCGAAAAGCGAAGCTTTTAAATTAAATAAAACAAATATCAGTTTTAATGTTCACTATAAAACTGATAGGTTATTATTACTGTTTTTATCAATGGTTACTTTTTCGTGGCAAATGAAGTTATACAAAAAATAATTGAGTATTTACATCAAAACACCGACATTGATGTAGTTTGGCTATATGGCTCCCATGCAAAAGGGACAGCTCAGCATCATAGTGACATTGACTTAGCCATAGCATTTAAAAACTTTGATCTGGAATCGTTCGATAAGCGCCTTAGGCCAAAAGAGCTTGAGCTTGAAATAAGTAATGCACTTAATCTTAACGAACAACTTATTTCGATTGTTGATATAAATATTATTCCAAGTTATTTAGCTTTCAACGTTATTGAATATGGAAAAATAATTATAAGCAATAATAGTGTTAGAGCGATGAAAGAGCAGCAGCGTATATATAGCCAGTTCGAATTTGAAACCATAGCGAGTAAACATGACTGATACCGGAATTACACTTTATTTAAGTGAAGTAACGCGCCATATTGACGAATATATGCAAGAACTCGACGAACTCAGTCAAATCGATTCACTTAATAGTAGAGACTACCGAGCTGCAGAGCGATTACTACAGTTAATGACCGAGGTGTGTATTGGTTTATCAAAGCATTGGCTAAAGCAGCACAAAAGTAGTACCAGTAGCAACGCCTATCAAACATTTAGCGAACTTACTAATTTGGGCTTTTTGAGCGAGGCAGAACTACTGTCATGGCGTAAAATTATAGGCTTACGAAATGCTCTTGTTCACGATTACTTAAACATTGACCAAAGTATCGTTAAAACAATCATTAAAAAGCAACACTACACAACTATGCACGCATTTAGTATTAAAGCGATTACAGAGCTAAACAAAGATTCATAGATAAAACCTCACCTACAATAATTAAACCACTGCACTGAACAAAACCGTAGGTGCGATTTTACATCGCGCTTTATTCTTATAAAAACACCATGCGAGGTATAAAACCTTCCCTACAACAATTCAAATACCTATTCGCCTCACACAATGAGGCGAATAATATGTGTAATTGCCTCATTAGGCAATTTTGTAACGTGTACTACGCCCACCTGCGGCGGTTTTTGTTAAAAATCCAAGCGTTTGCAAGTCCGATAAATGGCGTGTTGCGGTTGCACGGCTAACCTTAGCTACCTTTTGATACTGACTCGCACTAATACCCTGTTCAAATTGGCCATCAAGTAACTTATTAAGCACTTTTACTTGCTGCTCACCTAGCTTTGTTTGATCTTTACTTGCCCAGTAATTGGTTTTAAAAATTGTTTGCTCAATATTATTAAGCGTATGGTGTATCGCATTATTAAGCATACATAAAAACCATTTAACCCATTGGGTAATACAAAGCTCTCCACGTTGAGTGGCTTCAAGCACCTCGTAGTAGCTTTTTCTGTCTTCTAAAATAGCCACCGACATAGCGTAAAACCGAATTGACTCAGCATGTTCTTGCGCTAATGCCAGGTCGGTTATAAGGCGTGTAATACGCCCATTACCATCCTCAAGTGGATGTATTGTTACAAACCATAAGTGTGCTATAGCTGCCCGAATAAAAGGGTCTATTTGAGGTTCGTTTTGCGTTTTGTTAAACCAATTAAAAAATAGCGAAAGCTCTTTATTTACTCGCTCTTTAGGAGGCGCCGTAAAATGTAATACCGGTTTATCTAAGCGCCCCGATACCACTTGCATTGGCTCGTCACCACGCAATTGCCCGCCCTCAATTTTAGTAAATAAGCTTTGCTCACCTGCAAACAATAAGCGATGCCAATTAAGCACTCGCTCTAAATTAAGCGGTGAGTCTGTGTTATTTATTGCATCAAGCATAATCTCTGCAAGATTATCGCTTTGCACTGTTGTTGGGTAAGGTTGCTCATTAATATTGAGCTTTTTAGCAAGAGAAGAGCGAACCGAAAATGCATTAAGCTTTTCACCCTCAATCGCACTGGAGTGAATAATATTTGCAAGTAAGGTATCAAGGGCTTGCTGCTTTTGTTGAGCACTTTGCACGCCCATACGCCCTACTAATAAACCTTGATTATATGAAAGCTCCCTTAGTAAAGGAGCAAGCGCTGCAGCATCCCACGTAAAGTTTGGCCAGTTTTGCTGTTGCCATATCCACATAGTCTTTAGTCCTAAAAGTAATTAGCTTCAGTCTATGTTATTTATTTGCCTCATGCAATGAGGCGAATAGAAGAGTTAATTGCCTCATTACTTTTAAGCGTTAAACAGAACAATAATTCATTTTTCAATGGTAAAAACAATCCATTTATAAGCGAGGTATAAAACCTCACCTACATTAATGTAAACACCACTCTTAACAAAAGCGTAGGTGCGATTTCATATCGTGCTTTGGCTTTTAAATAAGGCCAAGCTCAACACCTGTAGGCGCGAAGCTTGCTCGCGCGAAAAGCGTAGCTTTTAAATTGTAAGCCGGAATTTATCTCGCGCTTTTAATTTTAATTTGTAAATATCGCGTTGATGCTGACAACCAAAATATGAATGACTTACTCAAAATACGTGTATTTATTTTCTAATATTTAAATAAATGCATCCATACTTGGTAGTTGTATTATTTGCTCACTCAGCTTATTTGCAGCTTTATTAATTATTTTTATGCACAAATCAATGTGTGCTAATTCAGCAGAAGATAAGTTATTTTTAACAGCAGAAACTTTAGCCGTATCAATTGCGGCTAATACAGAATCAACGGTTTTACTCATAAGTAGTTGCATCCGTGGTAGTGAAATAGCAAATTCATCAGCAAAATCAGCTAACATGTAAGCTGTAATCTCATTAGTAAAATTGCCCGCACTTTGCGAATTATGCTCACCCACTGACATAGCATAACACCTTGATATTTTGGGCTGTAAATAGCCCATATCACGGTCAATGCTTCCCTGCTCAATAATAGCCTCTATATTTACCAAGTCGTAAAACGGCGCAAGCTCTAAACCATTTTTACCAACAAAAAAACTAATGTTTTTGCCATGAGCATCGTAATTACGTACTAAAATATTAAATGTCATCCAACGAATAAGCTGAGCCTCATACGCTTGTACATTCGTTGTTTTAACATTAAATAGTTTTGCAAAAGAAACGCCATCTCTAATATAAATACCATCCCCATCATCACCATCACCATGCTGACGCTCATATTTATAAGAAGGAGGTAAATTAGTGGCTTGGCAACCATCAATAATATGACGACGTAATACACGGCTTTGATCTTGTGTAACGCGCCTATCAAAACGATCTATTACAAATACTCTTACATCTGCGTAAGTACGCAACTCAACATGGGGAACATTGAGCCCCGACTCTTTTGCCAAAAGCATGGTAAAAAGTTCATTTACTGCAATGAAAGGCGCGGTACCTGTTTCAAATTTAAAAATTTTATTAGAACATAGCTCCCCTTCACCAAATCCTAATTTATTATTGATTTCGAGTAGGTTTAGTTTGTCTTGAACGCCAGCAACAGAGAGCCGAGTTCGGCCATCCCAATGAGTAATTGGCTCTCCAACTTGTACAAAGCGTTTAAGTTTTTGGCTTAGCTCATCATTAGTTACTTCACGAAAAGATGTTTGCTTTAAAGTATTGTTACTTGCTCTAAACGACAAAGCGCCTGACGTTTCCTCGCCAATTACTTTAATCAAACCAAACGTATTATTTTTAGAGATAGTAGTACTACTTATAATTTCATCAAGACCTTTGCCCTCGGGTAATAAGTTTTGTAAATAATTGCGCACATCACGTGAGTCAAAATCACCATTGAGCGGTAAGTGTGGTGAAATAGCAAAACCCTTATTAATCCACTCAGGCTCATAGGTAAATGCAATTTCATTTTCAGAGCCTATATCAAGAGTTATCACACCTATCTTCTGCGTATACCCAATAAATACATCTAAGCTATTTTTTTTAATACCACTGCTCATCGCTCACCTCATCCTTGTTATTGTGGTGCGACTCGTCATCACTGACAAGGCTAAACGACAGCCCCAAGTATTCCATCACTTTGAGTACATTAAAAAACTGCACATTCACATCACCTTTTTCTATTTTTATCAGCGTAGGCTTTGAAATATTAAGTGCTTGCGATACATCAACCAATGTAAGCTTCATGCCTGTTCGCTTTGAAGTAATCGCTTTAGCGAGTCGCACCGACGAAAACGGCTTTGATAGATCAGGCATTTCAGTGCGCTTAACAACTCTTCCAAGTGTTTTTTTTGCTGGTAATTCACTCATTAAAGGTCAACTATAGTTTACTTATACAATTTATTTTAGGGTAGCCCACCCAAAAGTCAAATATAACTTACTTTTAAGTTTGAACGTATATTTACTACCTATAAGTAAACTTTACTTTACTTATAGAAAGTAAAATAAAAACACAACCCCATAAGTAAAACATAAATTACTTATGGAAAGTTAATGACATTTTGAGCTTAATAGCCAAGCTAAACACCTGTAGGCGCCCAGCTTGCTCGCGCGAAAAGCGTAGCTTTTAAATTGCCTTACTATCGTTTAAGGCTCGCTGCACCACTTGATAGCAAATAGCACGCTGCTGCTCTTGATTTAAGCTAACTTGTCGCATTGAAAGGATCGTTTTAACTATTTGTTTATGAGAAACGATTGGAAAGATTGGTCTCTGCTTTAGTTCCACAAACCAACCAGGAAAGCATAAAACAGGTAAAACCGGAGTATTAAAACCGGTTGATTCATAAAGCCATTTATTCACCCAATTAGCTTGATTTTGAGCTTGCTCTAATGGCCTGCTTTCAAACCAAGAAGGAAATGCTAAATGATTATTCTCAAATTTAACTTTGTAATTTGTATCGTCTTTTATTCGTTTATGTCTGCCTTTGGTTTCAATAGCAAATATCCCATTTGGCCCAACAACTAAATGGTCAATATTAAAACCATCTGCTTGTATATCATGAAATACCTGATAACCGTGTGACTGTAATTCTATAAGCTCTGAAGCAACTGCTAATTCTGCATCACGTCCTAGTTTTAGCTTTATTAATTGATTGGCTGCTACCCAGAGCTTTCGAACAATATAAAATAAACATATCGTCGTTGGAATAATAAATATGTAATTAGGTTTACCCCTTGCGACCATTTCAGAAATGCCTTTTATAGCAAATGGCATTGTAATGATTAAAACGGCGAAGAAGAAAAATCCCATAATACTGATTATTTTTTCATTCACTTGCTCATTGAGTGTTTGCGCCGCAACCCGTTTTAATTTATTCCGGTCTATTGGCAACTTGGCATTTTTTTGGTGAGACCATACCCTATAAAATAAAACGCCAATTAACACATAAACACTACCGATAACAAATAAAAGGCTTAAACCTTGGTTTAATAAATCATCCATGATGAGTTCCTATAATCATAATATTTACTTTATACCTTAAAAACAGGTACATGTCGCATTATTCAAACTCACGCTACAAAGCTCACCCAAACACCTGTAGGCGCTCAGCTTGCTCGCGCGAAAAGCGTAGCTTTTAAAATAATTTACTTATATCGCGTTGGCGATGGCAACCAAAGAGAAGTAACCGCCGACTTCTCTTTGGAATCACACGGCGCCCCTCAATTTCACTTATCTTTAAACACTAAATTAATATGAACGTAAACGCGATGAACGCACATCCATGTGCAAGCATCGCTTTCCTCGAATCCATGCGAGGTAATTACTCATTAATTATGTGTTTGCAGGTGAAGCTGAAGGGGGAAATGTCTGAGCAGCGGCCTTAAAATTTGCTGTAGGCGCAAAGCTTGCTCGCGCGAAAAGCGAAGCTTTTAAATTGAATTTACTTATATCGCATTGGCGATGGCAACCAAAGGGCGGATACCGCCGACCGCCCCTTGGAACCCCACGGCGCCCCGAGGATCACATTATTTCCTCAATTTAAATTAATGATATGAACGTAACTAGCGTAGATAGGCCATCCATGGCCAAGCTACGCTTTTAACAGCATCCATGCTGTTAATTACTCATCATTAATTAAATTTCGGGTGTGATCACGGGGGGATGTCTTAGCAACTGCTTTCATGTTTGTCGTTGGTTATAACGTTATGTATATTTAATTATCTTAGCTGCTCGAGTCAATTTAATGGATTCCAATTTACCCTCATCATTAAGCTTTCCTAAATACCGTGACTTAGTTAAAAAACTTAAACATGGTAAATCATTACCTACCGCTATTTATTTACATAAAAGCTCGCTTGAAACAGCACTTCAGCCAGAGCTACTAAGTTTTATTCAGAGCACTATAAACCAATTAAATATTAATGAGCCGTGGAACTTACTAAAACTCTATAAACGCGATTTAAAGTTCACATTACTAAACTATCCTGACTTTGATAACTACGCTTACCCTGCACTGCATACTAGTTATACAATCGACGCGGCAGAGCTAACAATAAAAATAACAAACTATAGCAATTCGGATAACCCACCTATATTGCACCGAAAAGAAACATTTGTTTTGCCCTCCAACAATAACTACAACGCCTTTAAAAAAGTAACAAACGAAGGTGAGAAAATAGGCTTATACCAAAACACTAAAAGCATTGGTTTTAAACAACAGTGGCAAAACTTAATAAAGCGTAAAGGTTACAAGCTAGACGTGAAAGGAATGCTTCATAAAATCGCAGAGGTCAAACAACCCAAAATAGAGCAAAAAACAGAAAAAATACAACGCCATTTAACTGCAATAAATCGCGATAGGCTTTCTGCTCCTTTTCAAAAACTCGCTAAGTACGGTTATTTAAATGGAGACTATTCAATACTTGATTATGGTTGCGGGCTAGCAGACGATGCTACAGAACTTGAAGCCCATGGATTAAATATAAATGCATGGGACCCAGTGCACCGCCCCAATGGGTGTAAACAAAATAGCGATATAGTTAATTTAGGGTTTGTACTTAACGTAATCGAAAACGTACATGAGCGTACCGAAACACTAAAAAACGCTTACAAGCACACAAATCAGCTACTTCTAGTGTCGGTAATGCTCGCCAACGAAGCTAAGCAAGAACATTTTAAACCTTATAAAGACGGCATAATAACTAAATGGAATACCTTTCAAAAATACTATAGCCAGGCTCAAATTAGAGCTTACATAGAGCAAACTTTAAACGTTAAAACCATGGCGTTTGGGCAAGGCATAATTGCTATTTTTAAATGCCCACAGTTAGAAGAAGCACACCACCTAGAGCTACAATTTCAAAATTATAATTGGCAACATATAACACAAAGAGCGCAACCAAAGGCGTTACCTAAAGCTCAACAAAAAACCTTATTTGAAAAACACCAAACCCTACTTGATGATTTTTGGCAGCATTGCCTTCACTTTGGTCGTTTGCCAGCAAACGACGAGTTTGAGCAAAGCACAACACTGCGTAAGTATTTCGCCAGCCATAATAAAGCATTTAACTTGCTACAAAATTACTATGAACAAAATGAATTTGAGCAAGCACAGCAAAAACGCAAAGACGATTTACTCGTTTACTTTGCACTTAGCTTATTTGGTAAACGCCAAGCTAAAAGTCATATGCCTGCAAGGCTAACGCGGGATTTAAAAGTACATTTTAGCGATTACAACCAAGCATTAGAGCAAGCAAAACAACTGCTATTCTCAATTGCAGAGCCTGCTAATATTGGTAATTCCTGTTATCAAGCGTATGAGCAAATTCAGCAAGGGGAAATACACGACAACCACTCATATATTTTACCTACCCGTTTTTTAAACCAACTTCCGGCAATACTGCGTGTTTACATAGGCTGTGCTGTACAAATGTATGGCGATATTGACGACGTAGATTTAGTAAAAGTACACATGCGATCCGGTAAAGTTACTTTTTTAAAATACGATGATTTTAATAAAAAGCTCCCACTACTTACCGAGCGAATAAAAGTTAAAATGCTAGAGCAAGATATCGACTACTTTTTTTACGGAAGTGACTACCCGCTACAGCCGCTTTATAACAAACTAGATTATTTACTAAAAAGCAGTAATGAGTATAAAAGCCAACAACGATTTGATAAAAAGCTAACTGATATGCTCAAGGGCGTACCCAAAAAAGAATGGCCCAATTGGCTTATACTGCAAAAGGTGTTTGAATATTGGGCTGTAGAATTAAAAGGGGATAAGTTTTATACCAAATCTAATTCAAAATCATAAATTGGAATATTATTTCTTGTTACTCCAATTTCTCGGTCAATCATTATCTCAGCGAGTGTTTGCCCATCAATTAATACGATAGGGACACAACCTCTTTTGAAGGCAATATCTTGTGCCTCTTTTGTAAATTCACTGGTGGTTATAAAGATGCCTTGCTGATATTCGCCTTGAATATCACCTCTAAACTGTGAAATATCAGGGCGCGATATCTTGTTAGTGCGTTTGTAACGCTTACATTGTGCTGCAACATGTAATTGTGAGATACCTACCTCCAAATAGCCATGCACATCAATCCCGCCATCTCTGCCGCGTTGAGTTACAATCATATCCTCGAATCCATACCTATCTAAAAACCGCTGGCAGAACAGTTCAAACTCTTCAGGTTCTAAGCTATATAGATGATCAATAATATGATTAATTGTTGTCTGTTTCAGTTTTTTGGCGAGCTCTTTAACTAAACTCAAATTATCTAAAGCACTTTCAGCTAATTGGTCGGGTACTGGCATTTTCTGTTTATAGCTAACTAACGAATACAGACCTTCTTCATCTTTTATAAAAATTTTATTTTTAGCTTCGCAAGACCAAGATGTTTGCTCACAATGCCTTTCTATTTGTATACGCAAAACCGCAAGAGGGTCTTTTGCGCCAAACTTATAAAAAGAACGCTCCATAATCTTACTATAAATTTGTTTAAGGCTACTTGCTGCTCCCAATAGATAAAGAGCCTCCTTTGCAGCCTCAACAATCGTCATTTTTGACATATTCATCCTTAAATCTCTACAAGCTTGCTTGTTTACCGATTAAACCATTAACTTTATCACCAAAAAAATGTAAATCGCTAATAATCTCTTTATGGCGCGATTCAATTTCACTATTTATTACGTGGTGTAAACGATAAAGTGCTTGCTTTTCAGTGAGTAACCCTGTTTGTTTTTGGCAACTAATTAAAGATACTTTATATTGTGCTGTTCTGTAGCGCGACCACGCACGTGTGTAACCCTCTAATCGATTTATTAAGTAGAATATAAATGTCATCCCTAAGCCAATGCCTAGCAAGGGAATAACACAGGCTTCCCAATTTAATTCCAGTATTTTTAATAAAGCAGGCACAAAATAAATTGCGATAAAGCACCAATTAGATTTCGACTTGATAACGCCTCTATCTGTCACAAAATCAGGAAGTAAGCTAATCGTTAAAATTAAGCAGGGCAACGAAATTAAAAGCCATAATTCAATACTGTCATAACTACCTTCAAATTTATTTATACAAAATAACGAGCCTGCGAACATGGCTAAAAATAGCCCTTGTTTCATTGCAAAACGACAAACGTTACTTTTTTTAGCAAACCAGTTAACGTAACTATTTAAATAGTCGGAGTAATTGTTACATTGGCGTTCAAATGTTTGGTATTTAGTAAAATCAGCCCATTGAGGTGAGCTTACTTTTTTTGATTTTTCTTTTTTCATTTTAATAACTTAATTTCTTAAAACGCCAAATTTTACCGTTACGAACTATTTGCTCTAGTTTTGCAATTGCATCCATAGATGAAAGGCCAATATCATTTTCAAGGGTAAGTAAAATATGAGCATACTCGTTTCTTAAGTTTGTGGCGAAAATACCTGGGTCATCAGAGCCTAATACTACCGGCACTTCCATACCTTTTTCATCGGTTACTCCTAACCAATCAAAAATATGATGCTCTCGGTAATGTTCATAAAAGCTAATTCTCACATTACTGGTTGGTAAGCTCTCGATAGCCATATGACGACGATTAATTTTACCAATTACATATTTTTGTAATATGCGAAAAGTTTCATAATTAAAAGCACGTTCGCACGGACAAGTCGTATCTACTTCTATAAGCTCTTCGTAGCGAACTACACTCTCACCGTTATCTACACCATGGTATTTTTCAAAGATTTCAAATGCTTTTTTATTAGTTTTTTTAGTCTTTAAAATATCATCTATTTCTTTTTGTATTTCTGACCGTAAATAGCTTCCATGCTGCCGTTTTAATTCGAAGGCTAAGATTGGATCAATATATCTTAGCTCCCATGCATCATATAACTCAACTGGTGAGTATTGCTCTTCATAAATAAGTGATGAAAGTGTTCTTATTTCGCGTTCAATTAAATGTAAAAGGGTACCATTGACCTCATGATCACAAAAATGTTTATAAGCAAAAACAAGATCATCTAAGCGCTCACCTTGCTTCATTACTATATTGTTACCAATACGTTCACGCCATAGCTCTGGATGTATACCAATAGCTGTGCCATGCCCAATTCTGTTACCTGTTTTTAAATCTAAAAAATCGATAGCTTCAGCTACAGTTCTAATTCCTGATAGTAAATGCACATAGTCTTCACCTGCATGATAAGTAAAATTGTGATAACCAGCTTTTCTTAACCGCTTAAAAATAGGTGCAAATACTTCTGGTCCCGCATCTAATTCATTCGCAGCTGCATCAAATCCAAATAAATAATCACTTAAATCTATATACTGTTCTTGTAATGCAGCTAAGCTTCTTCGTGTTTTTTCTAATTGATTGCGCAATTCATAATGCCTGCACTGCCAAGAAAGCCTTATTTCATTATTAACTAATTTATTTATATGCTTGTCAGGGCGCTTAATAAAGTGTGCTATTAAACTCAGTTTCAAACTAGTAGCATTAGCTTTATGACACAGAAGATCTTTTAAACTGTATGGGTTTACTTTCTTACTTTTATCGATAATGGCATTGTTGGCTCGCTGCTCTGTAGTTTGATAACGCTTGTAATCTGCTAATATAGTTCTTAAACGATCCACGTTACTAGGCAAGTCTCTACTAGGGGCAAAACGACCTTCTAAATAATCTAAGTCCCCCACATCAGAGTAATTCAGCTGGTGATATCTGGTTTGATACTCTTTCTCCGTAGTACTTCGTATTTCATTAACAGTAAACTTTTGAAATTGATCAAAGCCGAACTGATGAGTTTGTTGTACAACCAATCTATTAAATTGACATTTTATAAGCAAATAATAATAAAGTGCATGGCCAAATGCTTCATTTTTGGTCTTTTTTAAATACCCAAACATGGCAATCAAATAGAAAGCTTCTAAAGCAAGTGGGGTTTTTATATCACCTTCAATATGGCTAAGTTGAGCCAAAAGCGAGTCCTCAATATCAAAGTCGAAATTATAAATCTCAGATACTTTAAATGAGTTACTAAATTCAGTTTGTTTGTTGACCTGCTCTATATTGATTAATTGTATTTTAAAAGCTTTTTTTGTTTCGTCTTCATCTCTTTTAGAAAAGATTTTTTGAACTATATTGGCATCTTGACCAAAAACTTCATTCAGTAATAAAACCCTCAATGCCTTTGCTACATTTAACCTACCCAGTTGTTTTTCTTGGGTTAAACCAACTTCTTCTGCTGAATACAATTCCTTAACTAATTTATTATCACTTGCACCTTTTAACTCTTTTGCGAATGCTCTGGGCTTTTGTAAAGCAGTACGCCAAATAATTTCGATTTCGCTTGAACCATTTAAGTGAATATGTAAATCATCAAGCTTTAACCGCTCCACAAGTTCATCTAACCTAGGATCTTTTATGCTTGGCAATGCACTGTACCTGATTTGAGGTCTTAAAAATCGCTCAAAATATAATTTTGTTTCTGCTCTATTGTTATGATTCGGAAAAGTATAAAAATCTCTTAAAGCACTACATATACCAAATAATGGCGGAACCTCAGTTATTAACTCCTGCCATTCACCGAACAGCTTTGAGTCAACTAGAAATTGACCATTAAATGTAGGTTCAATATATCGATCGCCAAGTGTATTCAGCATTTTATTTAAAAAGCTTAATACGGAGCCTGTATCTGAATCTAAAAATTTGCTTAATTTATTTTTAATTACATGATCAGGTAATTCGGCTTTACGCCTTCTAATACCTTGATACAAGAACTGTTTTAAGCTACTAGAGCTCAACTCATGATTTTCAAGGTAAATTAATAAAGCTTCCGTATTTCGAAAGCTCTCTCTAAGTAAAATTGCAGGCATTAAATGCTTCTCTTTATCAAGTTATTTACTATCTTTTAGCTCATCAAAGAGAATGGTTGATTGCCCTTTCTTACTTGGATTGCTTTTAGTTTCTGCTTTACTGTCAGCACCTGCATTACTGTCAGCATCTGCATTACTGTCAGCATCCGCATTACTGTAAGCGTCTGCATTACTGTCAGCATCTGTATTACTTTCAGCATCTGTATTACTTTCAGCATCTGTATTACTTTCAGCATCTGTATTACTTT
>OJDO01000066.1_pt1 | contig 36505 bp, 40 predicted proteins | sample 1592801 | NCBI WGS metagenome assembly OJDO01 (sample SAMN05416793, study PRJEB24817) | seawater metagenome | isolation source: Sea water | place: Canada:Atlantic | collected 2013-11 | reverse complement strand
TCGTCGGCAGCGTCAGATGTGTATAAGAGACAGGGTCCGGGATCCACCAAAGTAAGATCGTTTTTTCCAATTAAATAGGCATTAGTGCCACCTCCAGTAAATACGCCTGGGTTGGGAGCTGTTATTTTATTTAAAAGATTTATATCCATAAGGTAATATTAATGGTTTTTGTAGTCTGGGTCATCAGGCAATAAGCCAACCCAGTTACCATCTTTCTTAAAAAATTTAGGGAGTATTGCCGGTATATCATCGCTTGTAAGTTTTTTTTGATCTTCTAAAAGCTTAGAGGCAGAATCATAATTCTCACATTGCTGAAGATTTTTGATAGTTGGCATAATCATTTGGATATCGCCATTAAATGCTTTTTTAAGGGCTTCTTTTGGATTAATCCATAAACTATCAGTTAATTCACTGCCGTCATGCTCCCCTGTTTGATTATCTGGAAGACGTGCTATAAAAAACCACGTATCGAATCTTCTTTCTTCTATTTCCGGAGTAATCCAATGAGAGAATGGAGCTAAGTTATCGGTTGTTAGGACAAGTCCTTCTGCTTCACAGATTTTATATAGGCTAATTTCATTTTTTAGAAGCATTTCCCTGTAGTTCGTATATTTTTCTTTTTCAGCACCATTTAAATCCAAAAGACTTCCATCTCTTTTTTTAGCCAAAAGAATGCCGACTTCCTCAAAACATTCTCTTACACATGCAACCCAGTAAGCCAATCCTCCTGAGTCCATTCCCAGACTCTCAGAGGCTTGCATATCATCTATGCCTTCACATAAATCTGCGATATTTTTTTCAGAGTCATCTTGATCAATCTTCCCCCCAGGGAAAACAAATAAATTTCCAAAAGGAGGTCTTGCAGATCTCTTAACAAGAAAAACTTCTATACCATCATCAGTGTCTCTTAAAACTAATACTGTTGCTGCTGGAGTGAGGTTAATTTTTTTCATATATATATTTTATTTAGCTTAGAATACTGTTTATGGAAATAACTAACAATCTCCAAGACGACATTATTAATGCTCCCTCTTGGTTCAAAGAAGCTATTGGTAAATTGCCTAGTAATCATATTTTAGAAAATACCTTAGGAGATGTTTCATATTCAAAATGGAATTCTGAGGACAGTAATGAAAATCTAATTATTCTTATTCATGGAACCGGGGCTCATAAAAAATGGTGGGATCCAATAGCGCCTCAGCTAACCCAAGAGTCAAATGTTATAGCAGTAGATCTTCCCGGTATGGGCGAATCAGGGTTCAGAGAAAAGTACAGCATTAAAGATTTTGGTGATGCTATCGTTGAAATCATTGAAAAAGAAAAAGTTGAAAGAGGCTTTAAAAAAATCTATCTTGTTGGCCATTCTTTGGGTGGGCAAGTTGCAGGATACGTTGCTTCTGAGAATCAAGATTTAGTAACAAGCTTAATACTAATTGATACATTTATAAGACCCCCAGATTATGACTATGAAAGTGGAACAGGCGGTGGTGGACCTCTAAGAATGATCAAGCACTATCCTGATAAATTATCTATTCTCAATAGATTCAGGTTAATGCCCAAACAAGATTGTGCTAATGATTGGTTTATGAGATATATAGCGGAGCACTCTGTCAAAGAAACTTCTGAAGGGTGGAGATGGAGATTTGATGACCTGATGTTTAAAGCTCTTGAGAGATTATTTGGCTATAAATTCTCTTTTACCTGTCCTGCTCTGTTTGTTCATGGTGAAAAAAGCTTATTAACTTCTGGAAAAATTCTTGATCATATAATTAATACTTACTCAGATAGCATGGACTTTATTGGGGTCCCTGATGCCGCTCATCACGTGCCTCTGGATAAACCATTAGAGATAGTTGCTATAATTAAAAAACGTTTATTCTAGTGCCTGCAATATGAACTATTTCTATTTTTTCTTTTTTCTATTTTTAGCGCTAATTATTTTAATTAAGCCCTTGATAATTGCTGTATCTGAGAAGATCATGAGAGCAAAAGAACTTAAGCTTTTAGGTATTATTACTTTTATTATTGGAGTTTTCTGCATAGGTATATCTGCAAAAGATTCTATGTGGTTTGAAACTACATGGAAGCTAGTAACCTTTATTCTTGGCATAATATTGATCATAAGAGGCTTGGCAGTAATATTTTATTTCGAAAAAATAAAAAATGTTCTTCCTCTTTTCCTAAATCACTATTATAAATTTGCTGTAAGCATTTCATTAACATTTATTTATTTAGCTTTTTTGATCGTTTCTAATGATTACCTTGGGCCTCAAAAAGATATTAGCAAGTGTGAGTCAGATGAAAGTATGACGGTCATTTGTGGATTCCAAAACCCAGAGGATATTGTACTTACCCCGGATGAAAAATTTTTATTTATCTCTGAGTTTGGTGGTATAGCGCCATACGGCGAGACAACTTCTGGTTCCTTTGCTCTCTTAGACCTCAGTAATAATCAAAAAATTATTCCAAAAATAGTTATGGGTAAAAATATATGGGGTCAGGCAACTTGCTCTAGAGGTGAAACTGAAGCCTATGGCCCTCATGGGATTGATATAGTTCAAAGAGATGACGGCAGCTATCAAGTAGGTGTTATAAACCACTTTCCCAGTGAATCTATAGAAATGTTTGAGCTATCTAAAAATATTGAGTCCTGGGATCTTGTATGGAAGGGGTGTGTTGAAGTTCCAGAAGAGTTATATTTTAATGATATTGGTCTAAAGACTGATGGAAGCTTTTATGCTTCTCATATGTATGAAAGAGATATAACCATGGGTCAATGGTTAATGAATTCTTTATTTAAGAGCGATTCTGGACACGTTGTGCTTTGGGAAGATGGAGATTTTAAAAAAGTTCCTAATACAGATGGCAGTGGTCCAAATGGAATAATGTTAGATGAAAACGCAGACTTACTTTACATAAGCTACAACCAAGGAGATCGAATTTCAATTTTTGATTTAGCGAGTAATTCCGAGAAGTTAGATTACTTTATTCAGTCTCCCGATAACATACATATTGAGAATAACTCTGTTTGGATAACCTCATTAGACTTTCAGGTAAATGATGCTGGTGATTGCATGATTAGGCCTGCTTGTTCTCTTCCATTCTCAGTTCATGAGCTTGATAGAGAGACTCTAGAATTAAAAAATAAGTTCTCTTTCAATAAAACTGTCTTTGGGCTCCCAACTATTGCAGTTCCAATTGGCAAAAAAATCTACTTAGGCTCTTTTCATTCAGATCGATTGGGTTATTTTAATAAAGAATAAATTCATGTCAAAAATTGTCTTACAAAACGATGATGCGACCAATAATCTTGGCAGAGATATTGCTAAAAAAATAATTGCCAGTAAGAGCACTTCTATAGAAATTCACCTTCAGGGAGATCTAGGTGCTGGTAAGACATTTCTTACGAGGTCGATTATCCAGAATAGTGGCTGGCACGATATTGTAAAGAGTCCTACTTATACACTCTGCGAAGAATATGAATTAAAAGATCTTTTATTCTTTCATATAGATTTATACAGGACAAATGAAGCGCAAGATATTGATATATTCGATTTGGATAGAAACGTTGATTCTAAAAAAATTATAATTATTGAATGGCCTGAAAGGCTTCAAGTCAAAAGAGCGTATGATTTGAAAATAATTTTTGAACATATTGCAGATGGAAGGGAAATATCAATTACTTCTAATAATAATGATTTCAAGGAATGGAATGAAAATTATAAATAAACTTTTAATGGGCCTATTACTAATATCCTCTATTGAGGGTAATGAGTTAGTTTTTAAGGAAATAAAAGATGTTGGCGATAACAGTATCAGGATTACTTTTAAATTAGATAAAGTCTCTTATCTTAACTCTTACGCCCTAAACAACCCCTCTCGAATTGTTATTGAAGTAAATCAATCAGAGTTAAAAAAGATTATAGATGAGCCCTATAACTATCCAATCAAAAAAGTAAGAGCATCGTCAAAGGGTGATGTTTCAACAATAGTTATTGATCTGTATGAGTCTGTCTACTGGAAAAAACCATGGCAGGTTCAAACAAAAGATGGGGTATTGGTTAATTTAGAGATAAAAAAAGATAGGAATATAAAACAAAATATCAGAGATATTATTGTTGCTATTGATGCTGGACATGGAGGCAAGGATCCTGGGGCGGTAAGTAAAAATAATCTTTTAGAAAAAGACATAACTTTATTAATTGCAAGGGAGCTAGAAAGAACTCTAAGAGATACCAAGGGCTATAGGCCGGTAATGATAAGGAAGGATGATAGCTTTGTTGATCTTAATGATAGATATCAAGATGCTCGTAAAGTTGGTGCTGATATATTTGTCTCAATTCATGCAGATGCTTTTAGGCTAGCTTCAGTTAAAGGTGCGTCTGTATTTATTTGGTCAGAAGAGGCCTCTAGCATTACAGCTAAAAATCTTTCAAAAAAAGAGCTCAAGAACAATCCATCAATAAAATCAAAAATTGGTAAATTAGATGTGGATGATTTTGATGAAGATGCTGCTAGAACTTTATATCAGCTTGTTTATGAAGCCAAAATAAAAAACAGTAAGATACTTGGTGATAAGGTTTTGGAGCAACTTAAGAGAGATCCATTTACAAAGATTCATAAGAAGCAAGTTGAATATGCTGATTTTAGAGTTCTCAAGTCAATTGACATACCATCTATTCTCGTTGAATCTGGTTTTATATCAAACCCAGATGATGCCAAAAGACTGAAGGGTAAAGCAGGAAGAAGAATGATATCTAGGTCCATTTTTCTTGGAATTCATAACTACTTTAAAGAAAAACCAAAGCCAAATACTTTTATGGAGAGTATGCCTGATCATGTAATCTATGAAATTCAGAAAGGCGATGTTTTATCAGAAATAGCTATTAGATTTGGGGTTACGGTTGAAGATATTAGCAATAATAATAATTTAAAAAATAAACCTATTTATCCAGGACAACTTCTAAAAATATATATTTAATTTATGTCTACAGGGTCAATATCAAAAGACCATTTCACTTTCTTAGATTCTGGCCATTTATCAAATTCTATAACTAAAAACTTCAAAACTTTGTTAAGAAAGGTTTTCTTAGTTGCCTGTATATATACATGGTGCCTATAATTCCCTTTTGATTTTGATATCAACGAAGGAAGAGGCCCAATAGCACTTACGCCAGCTTTGTTTGATAATATTTTAATAGTTTTTTCTAAAAAAATAGAATTACTTTTTTGAGTTGGAGAAGAGCATCTAAGCAAACAAATACTAGAAAATGGTGGATGATTCATTTTAAAGTTCTTATCAAGAGACTGTGAGGCAAAGCTTAAATAGTCTCCTGATTTAATTTCGTTTAAGTTAATATCATCTGGATATCTAGTTTGAATGATAACTTTAGCAAGATTATTGTTTCTTCCTGCTCTTCCTGAAACTTGGATTAATAATTGAGATAATTTCTCTAATGCGTTTATCTCAGGACTAACCAGCCCATTATCAGCATTTAAAATTACACTAAGAGTTACTTTTGGGAAGTCATGTCCTTTGGCTAACATTTGCGTTCCAACAAGAATGGCAGAATTAGAGGAATGAATTTTTTTTACTATTGCCTCCATAGCGCCAACTTTTTTAGTTGAATCTTGATCAACCCTTATAACAGGTGTATCAATGAATGTATTTTCTAGAACCTCTTCAACCCTCTCAGTTCCAGCTCCATGCATATGCAGGTCTCTAGAAGAACATTTTGGGCAGTTAGATGTAACTTTATATGCTGACTCACATCTATGACAAATTAACCTATCCCTTGATTGATGAAAGACTAGATTTGTATCGCATGCATGACAATCAGCAATCCATCCGCACCCTCCACATTCAAAAAGGGGTGCAAAGCCTCTTCTATTTATAAAAACTAAAACCTGATTTCCTTTTTTAATTGTTGCTTCTATTGCATCTATAGTTTCTAAAGCCATGCCACCAGTCAAAGGGCTATTATTTATATCTAAAGTTATTAGTTTGGGTGGCTTCCTTCCATCTACCCTGTTTAATATATTTACTTGGGTAAATTTTTTCTCTCTTACTAATTTTAATGTCTGTAAGGATGGAGTGGCAGAGCCTAAAACAATTGGAATATTTTCCAGTTGGGACCTTTTAATTGCTAAGTCCCTTGCAGAGAATTTAAAACCTTCGGATTGTCTAAAAGATTGATCATGCTCCTCATCTATAATTATTAAGCCAATATTTTTTAGAGGCATGAGAACAGATGATCTGGTTCCAATAACAATCTTTATTTCTCCAAACTTTGCTTTAAGCCAAGTTTTTAGTCTTCTAACTGGTGTTTGTCTTGAATGATATAAGCCTATGTCCCCAGTAAACCTATCTTCAAACCTTGAAAATAATTGAGGGGTTAGATTGATCTCTGGGACAAGAATAAGTACAGACTTATCCTCTTTAAGGCATTGCTCGGCAAGCCTAAGATAAACCTCTGTTTTCCCAGAGCCAGTCACTCCATACAGAAGAGAGGGCGAAAAAGTTTTAACTTTTGAAAGTTTTTTTACAGCACTTTCTTGATCGGGTGTTAATTCAAATTTTTTATCAGATTCTTTTACTGTATATTCTGGATAACCGCCAATAGGTTTAATAGTTTTTTTATCGACCTTCCTTAGCTCGGTTGGAATAAAGGTATTAAAAACCTCTCCTATTGGATGTTGGTAATATTCAGATGCCCATATAATTGAATCAAATAATGGCTTTTCAAAGACTGTTTCGCTATCTTGAATATTCAAAATACTTTTTATAGTGCTTTTGCTATCTAAAGCATCAGGCTTTTGAATATTTCTAACAATTATCCCAACCAAAACTCTTTTTCCGAAAGGAACGGCAACTCTAGTTCCTTTTTTAATCTTTGTATCAAATTTATATGTAAAGCATTGCCTTAAGGGGATTGAAACAGCGATATCATAGTAAAAAATATTCATTTTTTGATTGTAAAGAGATTGTTTTTTGTTATAGTTCTCACCCAAATTTTGATTTTATTATGAAAAAAGATATACATCCTGAATACCGAGAAGTTCTATTCCATGACTCTAGTGCTGATAAGTACTTCCTCATTCGCTCAACTTTGGACACGACTCAAACCAGAGAGTGGGAAGATGGAAAAACTTATCCATATTATGCTCTTGATATATCCTCTGCCTCTCATCCTTTTTATACTGGTCAGCAGAAAATTATTGATACAGGTGGAAGAGTTCAAAAGTTTGAAGAAAGATTTGGTAAAAAGAAATAAATTAATCAATTTATACCTGAACTTCCAAAGCCCTTTTCTCCTCTTTGAGTTTCATTAAACTCATCAACAATATTAAATTTTGCCTGCACAACAGGGACAATAATCATCTGGGCTATTCTATCTCCAGGATTAATCTCAAAATCGACACTAGACCTGTTCCAAGCAGGAACCATTAGCTCTCCTTGATAGTCAGAATCAATTAAGCCAACCAAATTACCCAATACGATTCCATGCTTTGATCCAAGACCGGATCTTGGTATCACCATAGCCGCAAGTTCTTTATCTTCCAAATACATAGCAAAGCCAATTGGTATTAATTGAGACACTCCTGCTTTAAGAGTTATTTTATTTGCTATACATGCCCTAAGATCTAGGCCTGCTGATCCAGGAGTTTCATATTCCGGCAAAGGTATTGAAGAACCCATCAAAGGGTTAATAATTTTAATTTTTATGTCTTTCAAGATTTAAGCTCCTTAGATTTGATAAATGATTTTAACGTACATTTTTTTAAAGATAAGTCTTTCCATGTATTTTCTATACTAATTTCTGCTAAGGAGCATGTTGAAAATTTTTTAATGTTTCTGTCTATTAGACTTTCTAATAAATTATGCATTGTTGGATTATGTCCAATAATTAAAATAGAAGACAATGCCTCATCTAAGTTTTGAATAAAATTTATGATGACATCGCAGTTACCAAAATATAGATCTTCTGAATAAGTAGCATTCTTTATTGGGAAATTAAATCCATCGGAGCAAATATCAAAAGTTTGCTTGGTTCGTAGAGCACTGCTACATAAAACTTTATCTATTAAATAATGTTTTTCTTTGATGTGTTTAGACAGTAAATCAGCCTCTTCTATACCCCTTTTCGCTAGAGGCCTATCAAAATCTTGCTGATTAAGATTGTCCCAATCTGACTTGGCATGCCTAAGTAGAAAAATTTGTTTCATAATAGTGTTGATTAGTCGGTCAGGGTTCTATAAAATCCTCGGACTATGAGTAAAATATGTCAAGTAACAGGTAAGATACCACAGTCTGGGAACAATGTTTCTCATGCTAATAACAGAACAAAAAGAAAGTTTTTTCCTAACCTGCACACGCATAAATTCTGGGTAGAATCAGAGAATAAGTTTGTAAATCTAAAGGTTTCAGCCAAAGGCATGAGAATCATAGACAAAAAAGGTATTAGTGAAGTTCTCAAAGAAATGAGAGCCAAAGGCCAAAAAGTTTAATTTAAATTCTATTAAATCCAGAGGCATGTTTTATAAAAAATGCCTTTATAAACATTGTCTTATTGACTGATTTCAAACCCCAATTTCTTAAAAGTCTTATATAAAGATTTTCACTATTAAAAGTATTAACAAAGAAATCCATGGACTTGAGCATCAGTAAGTTCATTCCCTTTCTTCTTATCTCATATTTTTTCAGCACAGCCTTTTCATTAATCGAAATACCTTTTTCATAAGCCTTGATGATCTCTTCACAAAAAATATCTGCATCTGCCAAACCTATATTAATCCCTTGTCCTGCTAATGGATGAATGGAATGAGCTGCATCACCAATGAGAACAACCGGACCACTAATATAATTTGTAAAATGATGATTTGATAATCCAAATTGTAAGATCTCCGAATCAAGAGCAAGGCTCACCTTAAGCTTTGACTCGAAATAAGATAAGTTATCTTGTATGTAATCCATTGCATCCTGATTATTTAATTCAGAATTTTTAATAGACCAGACAACGGTATATCTATTAGTTATTGAATCTTTTTTTGGCATAGGCATAAGGGCAAATATCCCTCGTTCAGAAAAAACTTGATAAGCTGTTGTTTGATCAGCGCCCTTAACATCAACTATAAATGTTAAAGCTGTTTGCTCATATTCGCTGTAACTATTTGGTAGAGAGACAATTTTGGCAACATTAGAATTTCTTCCATCACATCCAGCAACAATTTTTGTCTTAATGCTTGTGCCATCTTTTAGAATAACCTCGGGATCAGATTCTTTATTTAAATTTTGTATTGATTGAATTTCATTACTAAAGATAGTCTCCTCTCTACACATTCTAAGCAATTCATTTCTTAAGTCATTAAATAAGACTACGTGGGAAAGACTCTCCTCACTGATATCTTCTGAAGAAAATTGGATGTTCCCGGTCCCTTCTCCATCTAAGACTTCTATTTTATTAACATCAGCAGCGTCTATACTCAGGCCTACCGACTTTAGCATTGCCATTGAGTGATTGTTAAGGGTTAATGTTCTTATGCCCTCAGGCAAGGCCTGAGAATCTTCTGATTTTTCTATGATAAGAGATTTTATATGGCTTTTTTTTAATCTTAGAGAAATATAATTACCTATGATTCCGCCGCCAGAAATAGTTATCGGAGCATTCATAAATTTATGCCATTAAAGCTTCTATCTCTTGAGGATTTGATGGAACTTTAGCTGTTAAGTTTAGATTCCCTGACTCAGTTACAAGTATGTCATCCTCTATCCTTATGCCTATGCCTTTCCATTTATCATCTACATCCATTGTGCTGCTTATATAAATACCAGGTTCAATAGTTGTGACCATTCCAGGCTTGAACTTCATGAAATCATCATCTTCCATGTAATCGCCAACATCATGAACATCCATGCCCAGCCAATGTCCTATTTTGTGCATATAGAAATCTCTAAATGCACCTTCTTTGTGAAGTGTATCAACATCACCGGATAAAATACCAAGCTCTACCAATCCTTCGGTTATAACTTTTTCAGAAATTAACTGAGGCTCCATAATGCTATTGCCTGTTTTAACCGCATCAATTGCTGCAAGATTTGCCTTTAAAACTACATTATAGATTTCTAGCTGTTCTGTTGAAAACTTTCCACCAACCGGGAATGTTCTGGTTATATCAGAAGCATACATTTGATATTCACAACCCGCATCTACTAAAATAAGGTCAGATCCTTTTAGGTCTTTATCATTTTCAATATAGTGAAGAACGCAGGCGCTTTCACCGCCAGCAACTATTGGAGTATAAGCCGGAAAACGACCTCCCCTTTTTGCGAATTCATATAAAAACAATGCCTCTACACCTTGCTCGTTATCGCCTGGCTTTATAGATTTCATTACATTGATGTAAGACTCAGCTGATATATCACAAGCTTTCTTCATAATATCAATCTCATGCTCATCCTTGATTAGCCTCATATTCCCAACTAAAGAAGAACCATCCATGATATCTATTGAATTGCTATGTCTGTCTTTAGAATTAGCAGCACAAGTCCAATCAATTACCTTTTGATCAAAGCCGCTTTTTTTACCAATAGAGTAGAAAACTTTTTCTAAGCCTTGAAGTGCTTCTGGCATCAACTCATCAATTTTATTATTTTCGAATCCTTGATCAAAGAGGTATTCATCAACAGCGCCAACAGGTCCTGCTCTATATCCATCCCATATTTCTTTTAGTTTGTCTTTCTCTGGAACAAAAATTAGGGATTCTATTTTCTCTCCTGAGTTTATTAATACCATGACTGACGAGGGCTCTGAGAATCCTGAAAAGTAATAAAAGCTACTTTCTTGTCTAAGTGCATAAGATGAATCTGCATTTCTATATTGGAGATCCGCTCCAGGAATAATTAATGCTGAGTTCTTTGGCAGTTTGTTTTTTAGAGAATTTCTTCGGTTTTTATATATTGATTTGTCCATAGTTTATTTTACTCTTTTATTAAAGAAACTTTCCAATTGATTGATGTGCAATTAAACTTATAGAATGTCAGACAATGCCAGTTCAAATATAGAAATTCTTAAAGAGAGAATAGATCTCTTGATTAAGCGCTTTGATGAACAGAAAGGTATTATTAATTCTTATGTTGGAAGAGAAAGAGATTGGAAGCAAAATAAAATTATCCAAGGTAAGGAAATTTCTGAGCTGAAAAATCAAATAGAAATATTATCAGCGAAGGTTTCTGATGAGTGAAATGGAAACATTATCTTTAAGAATATTTGGAAGAGATCTTACTCTCTCCTGTCCAGCTGAAGAGAAGGATCAGCTTATTGAGGCAGCCAATTTTCTTAACACTGAGCTAGACGCTATTGGAGACAAGAATAATGCACTCGTAATTGTGGGCCTAAGCTTTGCGAATAGACTACTATCAAACCCTTCTGCGTCTGAATCTGAAGATTCAACAGACTTATTACCTCTAATAAACAAAATAGAGTCTATTTTAGAAAAATAAACTTCCACTTGTAATATAACTATTCTATACTTTTCGAACATTCTGGTTCATTCGCTAATGTGTTTATAAAATTTGAACCGATAATATAAAATAGGTGATATTCCTCTATCATTGTTGTGCAGTACCTAATTAGGGAAGCCTGATCTGATATGAAATTCGCCACCTGACCTTTCGGTTCAGGTATGGCACATGGCGGTGATTTGGTTTGTTAGCCTCGGCATAGTTTATGGTGAAAAGTAAAATTAGAAAATCACTCTTCGAGCAGGGGCATGCCCTGTCTGAAGAGTTTATTTTTAATTCAAATAAAACCATTCAAGTCATGGCATTGGAAACTCTTGATATCACTAATATAAAAAACGTACTTTTGTACTCTCCTTTCAGGAAAGAGATTAAATTAGATTTGATCTTAAAAGAGTTGAACAAAGCCTCAAAAAATATTTACCTCCCTAAAATTCTGTCTGATAAACATATGCGATTTAATCTTTTAAATAAATCTACATATATGAAAAAAAATAAATACGGGATCAGAGAAGCTATTAATGATAATTACCTAAGCGCCTCTGAATTTGATGTAATGATTATTCCATTTGTTGGAGTAGATTCAAATGGCTTGAGATTGGGTTATGGCTCTGGATATTTTGATAGGGCTCTTAAAAATATAGAAGATTTTACTAAGCCGCCTATGCTGGTTGGTCTTGGTTATGAATATCAAGTGGCTGACGAGGCTTACGGCGAAGAGCATGATTTAAAATATGATTTGGTCATCACAGAAACTGATATACATAGATATGCTAAATCTATAAAATAGTTTCTTTAAAACATAATGATTAAATATTTATATATCCTGCTTGCTTCTTTCCCTCTTCTATCAGAGGTTATAAGCGTTGATGGCTCTCTTGATGAGCCAGAATGGGAGAAAGCCCAAGTCATTGACAGATTTTATGAAGTTTCTCCTTACACTCTTCAAGAAAGAGAGGAATCTGAAAGAACAATAGCGCTAATCTTTTCAAATAAAGATGGTATCTATGTTGGTTTTAAAAATTATCAAGATTCAGAATCTATGTTGTCTAGAAAATCAATGCGAGATGAGATGACCTCAATTAGTGAAAAAAACTCTATTAATATAGATTTTGATGGAGACGGCTCAAAAGCATATATCATTGCTGTCTCTTTAGCAGATTCTTTATTTGACGCCATTAAGGTTCAATCAGGAGGCTTTAAGACAGACTGGGATGGGGATTGGGTAGCAAAAACTCAACAATATGAAGGTTATTGGGTTTCAGAAATTTATTTACCATGGGATATGGTGTTGATGAATCAACCAGAGGGATCTAAAAGAAGAATTAAGTACTCTGCTTTAAGATACATTGCAAAAGATCAGTCTTGGTTAAGTAGCGCAGGAACGATGGCCATGCGAGCAGATTATTTTGAAGAGTTAGACACTCTTGAAATTGATAACTTTACAAAATCTAGGTTAGATTTCTTCCCCTACTTGTCCGCCAATGCAAACACTGTAACTAAGGTTGAAGAAAATAAAGTTGGTACAGAGATATTTTATAACACCGGTAAAGGTCAGCAAGTTAATCTAGCTATTAATCCAGACTTTGGGCAGGCTGAAAGTGATGACGTTGTCATAAATTTTTCAGCACAAGAAACATTTTATTCTGAAAAAAGGGCTTTTTTTTCAGAAAATCAATCTTTATTTAATATCAGTAATTACGACAGATACTCCGTTATAAACACAAGAAGAATTGGATCTGCTCCGGGATACGATTGTGCATTAGAAACAGATGAAACAAATTGCAATGAATCTAAAAAAAATTATTCTGATATAGACTTTGCATTAAGGCTCACACAGAAAAAAAATAATAGTGAAGTTGGCTTCTTTGCTGCGCAAGAAAAGGACGAAGCATATTCACTAGGGAAAGACTATTACGCGTTCAGAGCAAGAACTAAAAAAGATGATAAAACAATTGGTTATATGTTGACTCAAGTTATAGATAACTTCACCAACACCACCAGTACTGTAAATGTTTTTGATTACATTCAGGTGAGATCTGATAAGTTAAAACTTTATACAGACTTACTTGCATCAGAAAAAGATAATCAATCTGGTTTAGGATTTAGAACACAATTTGTCTATCAGCCAACTAAATACTCTAAGACATCTGGAAGTATTTTATATTTTGAAGATGATTTCCAACTTAATGATTTTGGTTATCTCCAAAGAAATGACTGGTTTCATATTGGCCTTGGAGCCGACACTAAAAGAATAGACTTCGATGAGCCATCAATTATTCTGCAAATAGATAGCGGTATAGATGTAAATTATGATTCTGATACAAAAGGGAATTCAAATCCAATACGGATTGATCAAAGAAATGAAATTTCATTTAAAGATACTTCAGTATTCGCATTAGATTTTGGATTTAGGTCATCAGGTAAAAATACCACCATAACAAGAAAAGATGAAATCTACTCTTATGTAAAAGTTAAAAATAAAGTTAGCATCACCGCAGATTATGAGGCGGTAAACTATAAATATTGGACCTACGATTGGAGAGTTAGCTTTGATAGAGGTGATAAGTACGATACATGGGATTCTAAAGGCAACCACAAGAAGTTCTTTAAAATAGCTGGATCGTTTTTTCCAAATGATTTCATGAAAATTAATACTCAACTTAGGATCAGAGAAGAGAGTGAGTGGTTAAATTGGATAGATAGCAATAATTTAGCGACTTATGACCTTACACAAAAAACTATTTCAATAGATATGAATTGGTTTAAAGGCAATAAGCATGAAATTAGATTAAAGAGTCAATTTGTAGCTCTGGAAGCTGATAATCCAAGAAGTCTTGCATCAGATATTAATGGTTATTTAAGCCAGAGTAATAGTGAAGTTAAATCATTCACCAAAGGCATTGCCTCATTCCAACTCAGATATAAGTACGAAATAGCTCCTCTCTCATACCTATTTGTAGTCTATTCAAAAGGAGGCGATGACTATGAAGAAGAGACTGACAGAGGTACATCGAGTATTTTAAAAAGCCCTTGGGAAAATCCAAGTGATGAGCTTTTCTCTATTAAATTTAGGCTTAAATTCTAGAGTCTTATTTTAAGAAGTCTCTATAAGCCTTATTAGAAGTTTCTTCTGTAAAGGTTGTTCCAGACTTGTCTAGATGCTTTATTAATTTAGATTTATCTTTTTCTTGGTCTTCAATACCAATTAATATTTTTGCAAACGCAGAACCAAGATTTCTGTAATGAAAAAGAGAGATATTTCTTTTACTTCCAAAGTTTTCTAAAAATGAAAGAAGTGCTCCTGGTTTCTCAGGAAACTCACCTCTAAAAATTCTTTCGTTATTGCCTGAACCTAATTCATTATTACTTCTTCCTCCAACCATATGTCTTAAGTGATCATTTGAAATCTCATTTCTAGTAAAATCAGTGAAGGTAAATTCTGATTTCTTTAATTTTTGCTTTAATGTATTAAATGATTTTTCTGTTTTGGTTCTAATCCCTACCAACACAAAGGCATCTTTTGAATTAGATTTCCTATAATTAAATTCAGTGATCTGAGCGTTGGCAAACATTCTACATAGGGTTAAAAAGCTACCGGCAATTTCAGGTATTTTAATACTTAGTATTTTCTCTCTGTTTTCGCCCAATTCTGATCTATCAACTATAAAGCTCATTCTCTGGAAATTTACATTAGCCCCGGAACTAATTGCAATTAACGATTTATTTTTTACCTTCTTTGAATATACCTTTAAACCGGCCAAGGCTAGTGCACCTGCGGGCTCAGAGAGAACCCTAGTGTCTTCAAAGATGTCTTTGACAGCTGCACATACCTCATCAACACTTACGTTAATGACCTCATCCACACATTCTTTAGCCACATCAAAGTTATTTTTTCCAACTTGGGCAACTGCGACACCATCAGCAAAAAGACCAACCTCTTTTAAAGTAACTCTTTTATTAGCCTTTACAGCCTCTGTAAAACAAGCAGAATCCTCAACCTCAACTCCTATAACTTTTATATTCTTTGAATTTTGAGCAATCCAAGCAGAAACTCCAGCCAAGATACCACCTCCTCCGACAGGAACAAAAATAGCATCAAAATTATTTTTATCTTCTAAAATCTCTTTACCAATTGTTCCTTGACCAGCAATTGTTAAAGGATCATCAAAGGGATGTACGAAGGCTAATTTTTTTTTCTTTGATAGGCTTAATGCCTCTTTTACAGCTTGGTCATAGTTATCACCATGAAGAATTATTTTGGCACCAAACCTTTTTACAGCTTTTATTTTTATCTCAGGTGTTGTAACTGGCATAACTATTAAGCAAACAATCTTTAATTTCTTACATGCGCTAGCGACGCCTTGAGCATGATTTCCTGCTGAGGCTGCAACAACCCCTTTATCCTTTTGTGCTTTTGTTAAATTGACTATTTTGTTATACGCACCCCTATTCTTAAAAGAAAAAACGGGTTGAAGGTCTTCGCGTTTTAGAAAAATTTTATTATTTTCTTTTGCAGATATATTGGGTGCAAAAGTAATAGGCGTATTTATTGCTACATCATAAACAGATGAATTATTAATTAGCGCCAGGTATTTTTTTGAATGCTTAAAATTACCAGTCTTTTTTATTTTTAATCTCAATTTATATATCTATTATTATTTTCAAGTATTATAACTGCATGAGTGGCTCAAAGATAAATGTTGCTAAACAAGCAATAGATTATATTAAAGATAAATTACATCCCGAGATGATTCTTGGGATAGGTACGGGCTCGACTGTAAATTTTTTTATTGAAGAATTGAAAGATTTAAGAAATAATTTTGCTGGTGCAGTTTCAAGCTCTGAGGCTTCCTCAAGATTGCTTAATGAGAATGGCATTGAAGTATTTAATTTAAATGATATTAGTGAAATTGCTTTTTATATTGATGGTGCAGATGAGGTTGCTCCCAATAAGGAGCTTATCAAGGGTGGTGGCGGAGCGCACACAAGAGAAAAAATAGTAGCTTCTGCCGCAAAAGAATTTATATGTATAGTAGATGATTCAAAATTAGTTACAAAACTTGGGGCCTTCCCTCTTCCGGTTGAGGTAATCCCAGAAAGCAGAAGCCTAGTCGCGAGAAGAATAGTTTCAATGGGAGGAGTTCCTGAATATAGAGCAGGGTTTACTACAGACCAAGGAAACCAAATTCTTGATGTTAAAGAAATTGATATATCTGACCCTAAAGAGCTAGAGACTTTACTAAATACAATACCTGGAGTGGTTGATAACGGAATATTTGCTTTTAATAAGCCAAGTGTTGTTTTGGTATCTAAATAAACTATAAAAGTTTTTCGATGTCTGAGATTAACCCAGGAGAGTTAGGTTCAACATTCTTTCCATAAGTTGAAACTATACTTCCATCTTTAGAGATTAAGTATTTGTTGAAGTTCCAGGATGGCTGAACTCCAGATTCTTTCCTAAGTTTCTTGTAAAAAGGATGAGCTTTTTTGCCTCTAACCTTTGTGGTGGCAAACATTGGAAATGTAACTCCGTATTCTGTTGAACAAAATTCTTTGACATCACTTTCATCAGCCAGCTCTTGTCCAAGAAAGTCTCTTGAAGGAATTCCAATAACAACAAAATCTTCGTCTTCGTATTTTTTATATAAATTCTGAAGTTCTGCATATTGGTATGTATATCCACATCTGCTAGCAACATTTACAACTAACATCGCCTTGCCCTCAAACTCGCATAAGTTTTTTGTTTCAGCAGAATCTAATAATCTCATATCAGTATCAAGGAGATCTGAACAAGCTTCAGAGTAGAATGGGACCAAACAAAGAATAAGAAGTAATTTTTTCATATGAATATTGTATATGAATATTCGTAAATATCTTATGAGATTGGTGTAATGGCGATTAGTGACGAAATAAAGATGCCCATTAAAGCAACTACTTCTAAATTATCTATATATTTTTTCATAAAAAACCTTTTTTTATTAATAATGGAGGGTAGAAACCCTCCATATAATTCCAGAGTATCGGCAAATTCTTATAGGGGGAGAGGAGTGCCGATAACATTATTATATATACTTATAATTAATTATCAATATAAATGATAAAATAAATTAGTAAAATATGTAAAATATGAACAATAGCTAAAAATATACCTCTTTTTATGTATAATTCAGTTCTATTTTTATTAGGAGTTCAAATTGAAAGGTACAGTTTTATATGAAGTAAGAGATGGCGTTGCACTATTAACGGTTGATAACCCGCCTGTGAACCCATTGAGTGATGGTGTTAGAGCTGGATTATATGAAGGTCTTGCTAAAGCTGAGGCAGATAACTCGGTAGTGGGAGTCGTACTTACTGGAAATGGCCGTGCTTTTATAGCTGGAGCAGATATCTCTGAGTTTGGAGGTTCTGGTGAGGGTCATGGACTTGCAGAAGTATTTAAAAAATTAGAATATTGTTCAAAACCCGTAGTTGCAGCCATAAATGGACTTGCTTTAGGTGGTGGTTTAGAAACAGCTCTATGTTGTAACTATAGAATTGCCTCAAACCAAGCGTTTGTTGGATTACCTGAGGTTAATTTAGGTCTTTTACCTGGTGCTGGGGGCACACAAAGACTCCCAAGGCTCGTAGGGCCTGCAGAAGCATTAAAAATAATGTTATCTGGGGCTCATATACCAGCCAAAAAAGCTCTATCTCTTGGAATTGTTGACTCTTTATCAGACAACGTTGTTGAAGATTCCATTACATTTATTAAAGAAAAGGCTGCTCATTCAGACACTCACCCTCTAGTAAGAGACCTAAATGACAAAGTAATAGAGGCAAGAGGTAATGAGAATATTTTAGTTGAAGCTCAGGCAATGACTGCAAAATCAAGAAAAGGTCAATTTGCTCCTGGTCAAATTATTAAATGTGTTGAAGCTGCTATTAATCTTGATGATTTTGATGAAGGTCTAAAAAAAGAAACTGATTATTTTATTGAGTGTCTAGTTCATCCGCAGAGAGAAGCAATGATCCATATATTCTTTGGTGAAAGAGCGGCATCTAAGGTATCTGATGTACCAAAAGATACTCCTATTATGGATATCAAGAAGGCAGGAATTATAGGTTCAGGAACAATGGGTGGCGGAATAGCGATGTGCTTTGCTAACGCTGGAATACCCGTTCATATAATTGACCAGGATGCTGACAACTTAAAAAGAGGAATCTCTGTTATTGAAAAAAATTACGAATTTATGGTCAATAGAGGAAGAATGACTGCTGAGCAAAAAGATTTTGTCTTTGGGTTAGTGACCTCAAGTCTTGACTACAATGATGTTCATGATTGCGACATTGTTATAGAGGCAGTATATGAAAATCTTGAATTGAAAACAAAGATTTTTAAGTCTCTTGATGAGGCTGTTAAGCCAGGAGCAATCCTCGCAAGTAATACTTCTGGTCTTGATATAGATTCTATAGCTAACTCTACTAGTAGGCCTGAGCTGGTAGTGGGTACTCACTTCTTTAGTCCGGCAAATATAATGAAGCTACTCGAGGTTGTTAGAGGAGATCAAACATCTAATGAAGCATTAGCTACCGTAATGTCTGTTAGTAAGAAGCTTAAAAAAGCAGCTGTTGTTTCATTAAATGCCCCTGGATTTATTGGCAACAGAATGTTTTTTGGTTATACAGCTCAAGCGAATATGCTTCTTCTTGAAGGCGCCCTTCCCCATCAAGTAGACCAAGCAATGGAGTCATTTGGTTTAAATATGGGTCCGTTTAGAACTATGGATTTAATAGGACTTGATTTGGGTTGGAGAGCAAGAAAGCTTGGAGGCATGGCATCACCTTTGCATGCAAAGATTGGTGATGAGCTTTGTGAACAAGATAGGTTCGGTCAGAAAAATCAAAAGGGGTACTATAATTATTCTGAAGGATCTAGAGCTCCAAACCCTGCTCCAGAAAATGAATCAATATATGAAAGAATATCATCTGAAAATGGTTTTACTAGAAGAGATATATCAGATGAAGAGATTGTAGATAGATGTATGCTTGCATTAATTAATGAAGGGGCTGATATATTGTCCGAGGGAGTAGCTCAAAGAGCTGCTGATATAGATGTTGTATATATAAATGGTTATGGCTTCCCTATTTGGAGAGGCGGTCCAATGCATCATGCAAATGCTATGGGTCTTGATGTTGTATTAGAAAAACTAGCCAAATACAAGGATCTAACTGGAAGCGATGTATTTGCTGCAAGTAGTCTATTAATTGAGTTAGCTGAAAAAGGTGGAAAACTTACCGATGCTCCATCTAAAGATGATAGAAGAGAGAGATTGAGTTTTGAGAAATCATCCGTCGCTAATAATTTCTAAAAAAAATACTAATAAAAGGGACTAAGTTCTTATTTGAACTTTTGTCCCTTTTTTTACAACATTAAAAAGCTCAATGGCATCTGAATTAAACATTCTTATGCAGCCATGAGATGCCTTTAGGCCTATTAAGCCCTCCTCATGGGTTCCGTGGATGTATATATATCTATTGAATGAATCTATCCCCTTCCCCTTGTTAATACCTGGTTCAATGCCGTCTAGCCACATTATTCTTGATGTTACATAGTCATCATCTGAGTCTAATGGATGGTGAATAATCTCAGCTTGCCTTGAAGTATTAATCCTAGATTTAAAAATAGTATTAATTTTGGCTCCATCGCCTATCATTTCTTTTATAACGTGATCTCCTAGGGGTGTTTTGAAGGAATTTGCCGTGCTTCCTTCGCCGTATTCAGAAGATGAGATTGGATAACTAGATATAATTCCATTATCCTTCATTACATATAGTCTTTGTTCTGATATATCTATTTCTAAAGCAATCTCTGAGGAAGTAAGATTAAGTGACATACTTAAGAAAAAAATTATGAACGTCTTTTGATACATAAATTTACTATAACAGATATAAAAACTAACATTAGAGCAAGGTAATAAGGTATGAAGTAACCTCCTGTTGTATAAGGCGTAGGGGATTTGTAGAACATATCTATTGAGCTATTTAAAACACCAGATACACCCTTGTCTAATTTATCAACAATTGTTCCTTTATTTGATATTACTGCTGAAAAACCATCATTAGTTGCTCTGATTACCCACTTATCATTCTCTAAAGCTCTAACTCTAGCTAGGGAAAGGTGATGATATGGACCAATAGAATTACCAAACCAAGTATCATTACTTATATTAATAATAAAATCAGAACTTATGTTACTTTTTCTTACTGTATTTCCGAAAGCTATGTCATAGCAGATTAAAGGTGAAATACTATATTTTTGCTCATTATGAATAAAATCTATATTAGCTTGGTTGTCTTTGCCGTGACTTACATTGGACATTGGCATATCAAAGAAATCTATCAAGCCACGTAAAGATGGAATAAACGGTATATATTCTCCAAATGGGACTAAATGCTGTTTGTTATATATTTGATTAGTCTTAAGATTAACCATTGAGTTAAATAGCTGACTACCCTCAAAATGCCATGACCCTGTAATAATAGTTTTTGAATTTACTAATCTATCTCTAAATAATGAAAACTCTCTGCTTTCAAATGCATAAGGAAGTTCAGCCTCGGGGAAAATTACTAAATCTGTATTCTTATCAATCTCCTGACTTAGTCTTATAAGATTATTTTCAATCTTTTCTTTATAGCTTTTTTCATATTTCAAAAAGGGATTTGTTGAGGGCTGAACTATGGAAATATTTAAGGCGGAGGGGGCAGGTATCTCTATTGGCTTTTCAGATGCAGGTATCAATAATAGAAAAATTAAACATAGCGTTATAGCTGAGATCTTCTTATTTTTTTTCCATGACAATCCTAGGATTGTTGACGCTATATAAATAATATATGAACCTCCGGCAACGCCCAAAATAGGGAAGAGGGATTGGCTGATTGTATCTAAAAATATTACCCCAGGTATGAGCCAAGGAACTCCATTTAATAAAGAGTACATAGACCATTCATTGAGAATAAATATGCTACTTACATAAAAAACAGTATATAAATTTCTATAGGTTAAATTATTAAATAAGTTTATTTTTAGAAGTAATAGTGGGGCTGAAAAAACTAAGGTAAGAATAGCAATAAGTAATAAAAATATTAGCAAAGATACTGCTATGTTTGTATTTCCATAATAGTAAACGCTCACTATTAACCATGACATTCCAAATCCCCAGTGGCCTATAGACCAGTAAAATAATTTGTTAAATGAGTCTTTGTTATTTCTTAAAAGCCCGTTAATAAGGTATGCATAAGATAGAAAAATTAAGGGCTTAATAGAGAAGGGCGCAAACGATAATATGCCAATTAAACCAAATATAAATGGAGTTAAGTATCTCTTTATTTGCATCAAGTTTTTGTTATTGAAACCTTATCAATTTTTCTTTTGTCTGCATGAGTGACTTCAATATTTAAGTTCTCTACTTTAAGCTTATCTCCAACGCTTGGGAGTATTCCAAATTGGCTAATAATAAATCCTCCAAGGGTCTCAGCATCTACTTCCATTGGATCGATTTTTAATTCAAAGAATTCTATAAATTCTTCAATTTCAACTTTAGCGTCTGCAGAATAAACACCTTCAGAAATTCTTACTATCTCCTCCTCATCGACATCGTGCTCATCTTCAATTTCGCCTACCAGTTCTTCCAATATATCTTCAATTGTAACTAGGCCTGATATTGATCCGTACTCATCTATTGCAACTGCTAGATGAGATCTGTCCTTTTTAAATTCCTCAAGCAAAGAGTCTGCTTTTTTTGTTTCTGGAACAATATTTGGCTCTCTAAGCATTTCGAGTACGTTAAAGTTATTATTACCGGATACTATTTTAGGAAGAATATCTTTAGCGAGAAGAATTCCCATAACCTCATCTCTCTCATCACCTAAAACGGGATATCTTGAATGCCCTGATTCAATGATCCTTTCTATGATCACGCTAGTTTGCTCTCCTAGGCTTATAGTCACCATATCTACCTTTGGTACCATTATTTCTTTAATTGTTGTTTTACCAAGCCTTATCGCCTTGTTGGCTATTGATTCAGCTTCCTTATCAATAATATTTAAATCAACTGCATCTTTTAAAAAATCTGTTATCTCTGAAACAGATTGGGTTTTTATAAAAAAGGGGTTTCTAAAATATTTTTTTATTCTGGTTAAAATTCCCGACGGGGGGTGGCTATCTTCTTTTTCTGATTTTTTATTCATTTCTCAATTATATGGGTTTTTGATATGTAATTTTTCTAAAATGTTTATTTCTTTAGATTCCATTATGTTCGCCATGGCTTCATCTTCGTGATCATAGCCTAATATATGATATACACCATGAGCCAACATGTGAATTAAGTGATCATCAAAATTTTTATGCTCTTCTTTTGCTTCTTGCAACACAAAATCATAACTAATAGCTATATCGCCAATATTATTTGTTTTTTCTATTGAAATATCATTATTAACAAAAGATAGTACATTAGTTGTTTTATCTTTATCTCTAAACTGTTTGTTAAGTTCCTGTATTTCTGCATTACCCAGGATTCTTAAATTTATCGAGCTTTCTTCTGCCTCTTTTTCTTCAGCAAAGATAAGTTTGGTTATGTCTTGAAGTTTTTGTGAAAGTCCCTCATTGATTGAAAAGCCTTCCTGAAAAGATATTACTAGACTCACTTAGCTATTTTTTCTTCAAATGCTTGATAGGCATCAATAATTTTTCTTACTAAAGGATGTCTTACAACATCTTGCGATGAAAATTCAGTAAAGCCTATGCCTTTGGTTTCTGCTAACACCTGCATGACATGGTCTAGTCCTGAGGTTATGTGTTTTGGTAGGTCTGTTTGGGTAAGATCTCCGTTGATTACCGCATAAGAGCCGAAGCCCATTCTAGTTAGAACCATCTTCATCTGATCAACTGTTGTATTTTGACTTTCATCCATAATGATAAATGAATTATTTAAAGTTCTTCCTCTTAAATAGGCTAAAGGAGCAATTTCAATAGCTTCCTTTTCAATTAATTTACCTACTCTTTCAGCTCCAACCATTTCATATAAGGCGTCATACAATGGTCTTAGATAAGGATCTACTTTTTGTGACATATCTCCCGGCAGAAACCCGAGCTTCTCACCAGCCTCAACAGCAGGTCTAATCAAGATTATTCTTTGAACCTTATCAGTCAATAATGCATCTACTGCTGCAGCCACTGCTATATATGTCTTACCTGTTCCAGCCGGGCCAATTCCAAAATTTAGTTCATATTTTGAAATTCTTCTCATGTAATCTTGTTGATTCTTGCCTCTTGCCCTAATAATTTTTTTTGGAGTCTGAATCTTAATTTCAGTCTTTCGGATATCTTCTCCGCTATGTCTTGCAAGACTTAAGTTTAGATGGGATTGAATGGTTAAATGAACTGCTTCCTTGGTAAGCTCGATATTCTTCTTTGTTAAATTATATAAATCCAGAATGGCATCAGAGGCATGCTTAATATTTTGATCGCTACCAGTAATATTAATTTGGCTGCCTTTATGAAAGACTTTTACAGAAAATGTTTTTTCAATGAGCTTTAGATTTCCATTAAGCTCGCCAACAAAAATTGCTATTCTGTCTGCGCTTGATGGTTTTAAGGAAATATTCTTAAGGGCGGTTTGTATTTCTTGCATTAAAAGTTAATTTTGTCCTGTTGAGTTATGCAATGTTCCTAGCAATGAGTAAGAAAAAGTCTCATCAATACTTATATCTACTAATTTACCTATAAAACCAATATTTTGGAAGTCAAAATTAACAACTCTATTACATTCTGTTCTTGCTTGAAGCTGATGCGCACTTTTCTTTGATAAGCCAGTAACTAAACATCTTTGTATTGAGCCTATCATACTCATACTATGCTCTTTGTGATGCTTGTTTAGTTGTGCCTGCAAAACATCTAGCCTTTCTTTTTTTTCAGCCATTGGGGTATTGTCTTCTAATTTTGATGCAGGGGTGCCTGGCCTTTTTGAATAAATAAAACTGTAGGAGGAATCAAATTTTATTTGATTCACTAAATCCATAGTGTCATTAAAGTCTTTTTCTGTCTCTCCTGGGAACCCAACTATAAAATCAGAGGACACTCTAAGGTCTGGCCTATGAGCTCTAATTCTCTCCAGAGCATCTGTGAAAATATCAACTGTATAATTTCTTTTCATCTTTTCTAAAATTCTATTGGATCCAGATTGAACAGGAAGATGAAGCTGGCTAACAAGTTGAGGGACATACTGATATACATCAATAAGATCATCGGTCATATCGAGTGGGTGAGATGTTGTAAACCTTATTCTTTCTACTCCATCTATATGGCTAATTATTTCTATTAGGTCTGAAAGTCTAAGAATTCTATTCTTATAGGGCATTTTGTATGAATTAACATTCTGGCCAATAAATGTAATTTCTGAAACACCTTGCTCTGCTAGCCTAGCAACCTCGTCAAAGATCTGCTCAGGCTTTCTACTTACCTCATCTCCTCTGGTATATGGAACAACACAAAAAGAACAATATTTAGAACACCCTTCCATTATTGCAACAAAACTGGAGGGACCTGCTGAAGTTGGAGAGGGTAGTGAATCAAATTTTTCTTCTATTGGAAAGGTAATATCTATTGCCTTGATACCTTTGCTTTGATCTATATCTAAGAGGTCTGACACTCTATGGAGGGTTTGCGGTCCGTATATTAAGTCTACATAAGGTGCTCTTTTTTTAATATTAAGTCCTTCTTGGGTTGCGACACAGCCACCGACTCCAATTTTTAGATTAGGGTTCTTTATCTTAAGTTTATTTAGTCTTCCTAGTTCAGAGAATACCTTTGCCTCAGCTTTATCCCTTATAGAGCATGTATTTAATAAGATAATATCTGCTTCTTCTATATTACTTGTAACTTCAACACCTCTCTTCTCTTTAAGGATATCTACTGTCTTTTCGGAGTCATATTCATTCATTTGACATCCGTAAGTTTTAATATAAAGTTTTGTTCCCATATAATTAAGTATTATGAAAATAAAGAGTGTTTACAAGATAATTTTTATGCAGCTTGGCGAAATCTATGAGGTTTTTGCTAATCAAATATATCAAAGTGAGATGTACGGTTTTATTGAAGTTGAGGATTATATATTTAACAAAGATAAACAGCTAGTTGTTGACCCTGCTGCTGAAAAACTTAAGAATGAATTTGCAAAAGTTGAGAGAAGCTATATACCGATTAATTCTATAATAAGGATAGATGAGGTCCAAGAATCTGGCGAGGCAAAGATAAAAGAGAATAAAAATAAAATTAGTCCTATCCCTCTAAATATTCACCCTATAAATAGCTCCGATTAGTTATCCTTCTGGTAAGAATAACTTTTTATAGAACTTTAGCTCTCCTACTGAATCCTTAATATCTCCCATGGCCCTGTGCGATCCTTGTTTCTCATAGACCTGAGCTTCATTCATCCACCTAACTGCAACTTCTTTAAATGAAGAGACGTCGATATGCCTATAATTAAAATAAGATTCTAGTCGGGGCATGTACTTGATTAAAAAACGCCTATCATGTGAAACGGTGTTACCACACATAGGTGATTGTTTTTGTCCTACGTATTTAGAAATAAATTCGAGGGTCTCAATTTCTGCCATTTGCTCTGTCACTGCACTTTTCTTAACAGAATCAATCAAGCCAGATGATCCATGCTGATTTTGATTCCAGTCATCCATTCCTTCAAGAAGAGACTTTGGCTGATTGACAATAATATTTGGACCTTCAGCTAAAATATTTAACTGGGAGTCTGTTATTAAAGTGGCTATTTCTATGATTCTTTCTTTTTCTGGATCCAATCCGGTCATCTCTAGATCTATCCAAATTAAGTTTTCTCTTGATTGTTGGCTCTTCATAACTTTTTATATTCCTTCCTTTAGTGTATTTTGTGCTTTATATGGAAAAAGTTCAAACTGGGTTGGTAATAGAATTCTACTCTAATAGCTGCTTGGTGCGAACCAAAGACGCAGATATAAGCTGTATTGCCATAAAAGATGTAGTAGTTGGAGATATTGTTAAAATTGAAATAATCCAAGATAGCAAAAAAATAAAAGGATTAATTCTTTCAAGAGAGCCAAGATTTTCTATTTTAGAAAAAAAAGAGGTTTTAAAATCTAAGGTTGTTGCTGCCAATGTAACCCATGTCGGTATTCTCGTTACACCCGAGCCCAAGACAAGCACAGATTTTATTGATAAGTGGGTTCTAACTGCTAACTTGTCTAATATAACTCCATTCATTATTAATAATAAAATTGATCTAGTTCAAAATGAAGAATATTTAACTAAGCTAGAAATCTATAAAAATCTTAAAATTGATTTCATTGATATTTCAGCAAAAAGTAATCAAAACCTTGGCCAAGTCTCTGATTATTTAAAAGGTAAATGTGTGGTTTTTGTAGGTAACTCTGGGGCTGGGAAATCAACTCTAACAACATCCTTAACTGGAAAGGATATTAAAACAAATGTTCTTTCTAATAATCAAGGTGTTCATACTACTTCCATCTCTACGCTTTATGAAATTGATAACGACACAAAAATTATAGATTCTCCTGGTGTTCGAGATCTATATATAACTGGATGGGATGATAAAGATATTATCAAAGGTTTCTCTGAAATCTATGCATTTTCAAGGTATTGCAAATTTAACGACTGCAATCATATTAATAATGACGGATGTCATGTGACAGAAAAACTAATTAATGGAGAAATAAACCAAAGCAGATACAATAATTTTATTAAATTTAGAGACAGAGAGGAAGATGAATAAAAAAACTCATTTTGGCTTCACAGAAGTAGACGCAAAAGATAAAAGTGCTCATGTTGGCGAGGTTTTTACCTCGGTAGCTGGGAGCTATGATGTTATGAATGATGCAATGTCGATGGGAATGCACCGATTATGGAAAAAAATTCTTGTTGAGCTAGCTGGGGTTTCCGATCACGACACTATTCTTGATATTGCTAGTGGTACAGGCGATATAGCTAAACTAATAGCTAAGGAATATCCCAGTACAGAAATCTATATGTCAGATATTAATATGGATATGTTGGCTGAGGGAAGAAATAGAGCTATAAATGAGAGCTTTTCATCTAATACACATTTTTGTCAGTTAAGTGGAGAAACTATTCCTTTTGCAGATAATACCTTTGATCTAATTACAATTGGTTTTGGTTTAAGAAACTTTACTGATAAAGAAAAAGGCCTTAAGGAAATGAAAAGATGTCTAAAAGAAGATGGCAGATTACTTATCTTGGAATTTTCAAAACCTATCAACCCGTTGTTTTCAAAAGTTTACGACTGGTACTCATTTAATATATTGCCAAAGCTTGGAGCAATATTGGCTAATGACTCAGAAAGTTATAAGTATCTAGCGGAGTCAATCAGAATGCACCCTGGGCAAGAGGCTCTTCAAGAAATGGTTATTGAGGCAGGGTTTGAAAAATGTAAGTTTTATAATTTACTTAATGGGATCGTAGCTATTCATGTTGCATATGGAAAATAGTCTTAATAAAATTTTATCCAATCTTTTGAACGATATAGAAGAAGCTTCTCCAAATTCAAGAGCTTCGCTTTATAACATTTACCCTATTAATTTTGTACTAGCATTAAAGGGACATAAAAAAATTCATCTCCAGTTTGAACAGAATCATAAAAGAATTTCTTTTAAAGAGCTTGATTCACCAAATTTTGAAATTCATGCCACTGTGACAGAAATTCTTCAACTTATTTTTACAAAGAAAATAAAAAAGAGCATGCTTTCAGGAGACGTTGAATTAGCCACGGTGATGATGAGTATTTTAATAAAAGCTGATGTAGATTTTATATTTCTAATTGATAAGTATTTTGGGAATATTCCTGCTGTTTCAGCTCACCTTGTTAAAGAAAGATTGTCTGCAAGAAAAAATGTTAACAGAAACCAAACCAATGAACTGCAGACTAGGTTGAGAAGCCTAGGGATAAGAGTTGATAGATTAGAGGCTATAAATAGTTTATGAATATAGTTATTCTTATTTATCAAGGTCTAAAGATGTCTTTCTTAGGAATGAAGTTTGGCATTTTTAAAAACCCTGATGGTAAAAAACTAGCTAAATTCCTTGAATCTCTAGGTCCTATTTTTATAAAATTTGGTCAGCTACTATCTACTCGAACAGATATCCTGGATGTAGAAACAGCTAAAAATTTACAAGGGCTTACAGATAGCTGTATGCCATTTCCAGTGGCTACTTTAAGAGCAATTGTTGAAAAAGAGCTTGGTGATTCTATAGAGAATCTTTTCGATGACTTTGATGATAATCCTCTTGCTGCAGCTTCTCTTGCTCAAGTTCATTCTGCAAAATTAAAAAATGGTAAAGAAATTGTTATCAAGGTTTTGAGGCCTAATATTGAAAGAGAAGTTAAGAAGAACATTAGGCTTCTTAGAGCAGCTGCAAAATTTTGTACTTATGTTTATTCAGAAAGCCACAGATTAAGACCACTTGAGGTTGTGAGAGATTATGAGACCACTATTCTTAGAGAGTTAGATTTAAAGCTTGAGGCAGCTAATACAAACCTGACTAGAAAGAACTTTGCTAATTCTGAAGAGCTCTACATACCAGAAGTCTTTTGGGATATGACTACCAACAAAGTCATGGTTCTTGAAAGAATTGATGGGATACCTTGTACAGATATTGAGCAAATAGAAAAATATGGGATAAACAAAAAAAGACTTGCTGAAAATGGAGTAAAGATTTTTCTGAATCAAGTATTCCGAGATAATTTTTTTCATGCCGATATGCATCCTGGAAATATTTTTGTATCCAAGGAGCATCCGGAAACGCCAGGCTACATAGCAATTGACTGTGCAATAACTGGTTCCTTGTCAAATGATGAGAGATACATGCTTGCAAGAATGCTTCAAGCAGTTCTGAAGCAAAAATATAAATCTTTAGCTCAGTTATTTATTGGCTCAGGCTGGGTTAATAGTGATACAAACATTAATGAGCTTGAAAATACCTTAAGAGCTTGTTGTGAGCCTATTTTTGAAAAGCCATTATCTGAAATTGAATTTGGTAAATTACTCTTATACCTCTTCCAAAGTACTAGACCTTATGGCCTATCTCTTCAACCATCCTTAGTACTTCTTCAAAAAACATTAATTCATATTGAGGGCATGGGGAGACAGATATACCCTGAATTAGACTTCTGGGGAATAGCAGAACCTTATCTTGATAATTGGCTTAAAGAACAATTTAGCCCACTCAAACTTAAGGATTTTATTGTTGATAATAAAGAAGATCTACTACTTAAAGCATCTGAGATGCCTGGATTTATATATGAAGCTCTTGATGAGCTTAGAGGCTATTCACATAATAGAAAATCCAATGACGATAAGCTTCATAAAATGGAACTACAGTTACAAAAACAAAAATACATCATATGGTTCTTTGGAGTTGGTATAATGATGGCATGGGGTATATTTGTAATACTTTCATAGGAGATTCATATGGGCTTTGGTGGAATAAGTGTATGGCAACTACTAATAATTTTAGTCGTCGTTCTTTTAATTTTTGGAAGCGGTAAACTAAAATCTTTAGGCTCTGATCTTGGAGCGAGTCTTAAGGGTTTTAAAAAAGCTGTGAAAGACGAAGAAAAAGAAAAAGACGAATAACAATTGTTTCAAATAGGCTTTCTAGAAATTGCGGTAATCCTTATCTTAGGACTCATCATTGTTGGTCCTGCCAGACTTCCTGAGCTCATAAAAACTTGGCTAAAATTTTATAAGAAAATTCAAAAACAAATTTCTAATTTTCAAAAAGATATTGAAACAGAAATTGGTACGGATGAAATTAAAAAAGATGTATTTAATGAAATGCGAATGGAGGAGTTAGATCTTTCTGGAGAATCTAATAAAGATGAATAAAGAATCCATCTCAAGCCACCTCTTAGAACTTCGCACTAGACTCATAAGGGTGCTAGTCTGCTTAGGGATCCTGTCAGTTGCTGGAATACCTTTTGCATCTCAAATATATGCTTTTGTAGCTTCGCCACTGCTAGATATTCTTCCAGCGGGAAGCTCTATGATCGCCACTCAAGTAACTTCACCTTTTATGGCGCCATTAAAGTTAGTTCTCTTTTCTGCGCTACTAATAACTATGCCTTATCTATTTTATGAAATATGGATGTTCATGTCCCCTGGGCTTTATAAAAATGAAAAGTCATTTGTAGCTCCATTGATGGTCTCAACAATTCTATTATTTTCAGCAGGAGTGGTTTTTGCTTACCTAGTAGTGCTTCCAATAATCTTTAAATTTTTTATTGGTGTTGCACCAGAATCTATACAAGTAATGACAGATATCAATCAGTACTTGAGCTTTGTAATTAAGCTCATTTTTGCTTTTGGAATAGCATTTGAGATTCCAATAGCTACTTTTTTACTCATTAGAACTGGGATCGCAAAAAAAGAATCTTTGATTAAGGCAAGGCCTTATCTTATTATTCTGTTCTTTGTAATTGGAATGCTCCTAACTCCACCAGATATTTTTTCACAGCTATTTCTAGCTATACCAATGTGGATATTGTTTGAGCTTGGTTTGTTATTCTCAAAAAATAAATAATTCTGAGCTAAATTTTAAAGTCCTATTCTATTGGTCCAGTCGTCGTCAGATGGTCTTTTGTTGTTAATAACTTTTTCAAGCAAGTCTTCACAAGAGTCAGAAATAATTAGATCATTAAAGTTTGCTTGAGATATAAATCCTTCTCCAACTGCTTTTTCCATCCAAGCAATCAGATGATCATAGTATCCAGCTGTATTTAGCAGCGCTACTGGTTTATTTATCAACCCCAGTTGATTACTTGCCATAATTTCAGCAAGCTCGTCTAAGGACCCTACGCCTCCAGGAAGGACTATAAAAGCATCAGACCTTTCCATGAATTCATCTTTTCTATCAAGAAGAGTGTTAGTAACAATAACTTCTTTTACTCTAGGATTTACTAGCTCGAGATCAACTAGAGATTTTAAGGATATGGCAATAGCATCTGCTCCATTATCCATCGCTGTATTAGAAACTACGCCCATCAATCCGACCTCGCCTCCACCAAATACAACGTTAATTCCTTTTTTTGCCATTAACTCTGCCATTTTTTTGGCTTCTTGAGCGTATATAGGGTTATTGCCTAAATGGGCTCCACAAAAAACTGAAATATTTTTCATGCTAATCCTCTAATCCTTTATCCCACTGCCCAAGAGCAGCCAGTTGATTCATCTTAGCCCTATGCGACAAAGCGTCTTGTGCTATAAAAATATTCTCTGGTTTTCCCATCCAAGCCTTAAGCGTTGGTGCTTGAAGTGCTCTCCCGTATGAAAAGCTTAACTTCCAATCAAAGCCACCAATTTTGTTCATAGCGTCTAAATGAGCTGTGGCAAGAAGCTCTGACTGTCCACCTGATAAAAAAGTTATTGCTGGAAGTTCTGATGGAACATTAGCTTTTAAACACTCTAAAGTTTGTTCAGCTACTTCATTTATGCTTGCTTGATTAGAGCAAGTTGATCCGGCTGTAACCATATTGGGCTTCAATATTGTTCCTTTGATATTTACTCCGTTTTCTTTTAAATGATGAAAAAGGGACTTTAAAGATCTTTCAGTTGCTGCGAAGCATTCTTCTATTGAATGATCGCCTTCCATTAACACTTCAGGCTCAACCATAGGAACCATGCCATTGTCCTGAACAACCTTAGCGTAATCAGCCAAGGCCTTCATGTTTGCATCGATACAATTATCAGTAGGTAAATTATTACCAATCTTTATAACAGCTCTCCACTTAGTAAATTTTGCTCCAAGCAAAGAGTACTCTTTAAGTCTTTCATCTAGGCCGTCCAGGCCAACGGTAACTGTCTCATCTGAATCTCCTATAGGCTGAAGTCCTTTATCTACCTTTATTCCAGGTAATGCGCCTTGGGAGTTCATAAGATCTACCAAAGAAGTTCCATCTTTTGCATTTTGTCTAATGGTTTCATCGAATAGTATTACGCCACCTATATTGCCCTGAATGCCACCTGATCTGAAAAGCATCTCTCTGTAATCTCTTCTGCTCTCTTCCGTTGACTCTACTCCGATGGTATCGAATCTTTTGGTGCAGGTTGGGTTGCTCTCATCCGCAGCAAGAATTCCCTTACCATCTGAGACTATGTAAGATGCTATTTCTTCTAAAGTATTTAATGACATTTTTTTCTCCTTTCTAATTCTTTAACTTTAAGGCTTTAATAGAAGGTAGATCTCTTCCTTCCATGAACTCTAAAAAAGCTCCTCCGCCCGTTGAACAGTATGATACATCATCTGAATTGATAAACTTATTAATGGCGGATACAGTCTCACCGCCACCTGCAATAGAAAATGCTTTCGATTGCGCTATTGCCAATGAGAGCTCTTTTGTTCCTTGTTCAAATAAAGAGTTTTCAAAGACGCCTAGGGGACCATTCCATAATATGGTTTTTGAAGTATTGATTATTTGTAATATTTCTTCGCTAAGAAGTTGGTCTAATATCATTTCATCTTTTTGTACTTCGTTGATATTTTTTTTGACAACTTCGCTACCCTCAAAAGTAAGGGAAGTAACAACTTTTTGTGGAAGAATAATTTTGCCTCCATCTAATAGCTCCTTGGCTATACCCAGCATAGATTCTTCAAATAAAGATATTCCTACCTCAAATCCAGCAGCTTTAATGAATGTATTGGCAATCCCTCCGCCAACAACTATATGGTCCGCCTTAGTATTAATATTTTTTATAAGCTCTAGTTTTGTGGATACCTTTGAGCCTCCTATGACTGCAGTATATGGACCCTCGTATTCATTTAAGGCTTTAGTTAAAGAGGCAATTTCGTTCTGGAGTAAAATTCCTGCACATGCTTTTTTTGAATAAGTAATTGCGGAGTGAGTAGATGCTTGTTCACGATGCGAAGTGCCAAAAGCATCAAATACGTAAATATCACACAAGGATCCCAGCAGCTTTCCTAGGGCAGGGCTATTTGATTTCTCCCCGTCAAAAAATCGTATATTTTCAAGAACTTGTATTCTTGCTTTGTTATTAAAAATAGCAGGATCATGAGGGCTAGCTATTAAACCCACATCTTCTTTAACAATATCTTTTAGACATTCTACTACTGGTCTTAAAGATAATTTTTCATCAAAAACACCTTCTTTGGGTCTTCCAAGATGGGAGACTAAAAGAACTTTAGCTCCTTGCTCTAAAGCATGATTAACAGTTGGCATAGATGCCAAGATTCTTGTCCTATCATAAACAGCGCCATCTTTAATGGGCACATTCATATCAACTCTTATAATAAGGTTTTTATTATTTAGATTTAAATCTAAAAGATTATTCATCTAATAATGATTTCGCCATTTTAATAACGTTTGGAGTAGTAAAACCAAAATGGTCTAATAAGATATTAGCTGGCGCTGATTCGCCGAAAGTCTCTATACCCAAGACCTTGTCTGTTTTATTTAATAACTTATACCAAGAATTGGGATGTGCTAATTCAGCAACCAATATTGGAAGATCTTTTTTTACAATTGAAGATTGGTACTCGTCTGAACTAGCTAAAAATATATCCAAGCAAGGCATGGATACAACATTAGAAACTATACCCTCTTCGTTAAGAGCATCCGAGGCATCTAGCATCATCTGTAGCTCGCTTCCAGAGGCCATTAAAGTTATCTGGGCCTCTTCGCTCTCCCTAATAAAATATCCACCTTTTTTAATATCAGAGATTTGATTAGCATTTCTTGTAATAGGGGATGTATTTTGTCTGCTAAAGATTAAACATGTTGGAGTTTTTGTAGAAGTAACAGCGTTTTCCCAGGCAACAGCAGTCTCTACTAAGTCAGCTGGTCTCCAATTATTAAGATTGGGTGTGGATCTTAAAGTAACCATATGCTCAACAGGCTGATGGGTTGGGCCGTCTTCTCCAAGGGCTATTGAATCATGTGTATATACAAAAATATTTGGTATGCCCATAAGAGCTGAGAGTCTAATAGCATTTCTTGCATAGTCAGTGAATACTAGGAATGTGGCTCCATAGGGCTTAATACCTCCATGAAGAACCATCCCATTCATAATTGCAGACATGCCAAATTCTCTTACTCCATAATTAATATGGTTGCCGGTTGGGTTTTCATTTGAAAATGTGGTGCTTGATTTTGAGAAAGTATTATTTGAAGGTGTTAAATCAGCAGAGCCTCCCACAAGCTCTGGCATTTCTTTTACAAAAAAATCTAAACATACTTGAGATGCTTTTCTTGTAGCCATTGAAGCATTTTCTGTATCACAATGCTGAAGAAAATCATTATATTTTCTTTCGAAATCGTCAGGTAAATCTCCGGATATTCTTCTCGATAATTCATTATATTTTTCTGCATTCTCTTCTTTTAAAGAAGCCATAACAGAATCCCATTCCTTGTTTTTACTTTGACCGTCTGAGACTGCATTCCAGTCCTCATAGACAGACCCTGGAATATCAAAAGGCTCATGCATCCAACCAAGAGCCTCTCTCGTTTTCAGAATTTCTTCATCACCAAGAGGAGAGCCGTGAGCATCAGAGGTTCCAGATTTATTTGGAGACCCAAATCCAATGGTTGTTTTACAAAAAATCATCGTAGGCATTGCACTTTCTTCTTTCGCTAATTCAATGGCAGAACTTATTGCATCTACATCGTGGCCATCTACACTTATAGTCTGCCAACCGTAACTATCGAATCTTTTTACTGTATCATCAGTGAACCAATTCTCAATTTCTCCATCAATAGAAATTCCATTCTGGTCATAGAAACAAATTAATTTTCCAAGCTGATGGGTCCCAGCAAAAGAACAGGCCTCATGGGATATACCCTCCATTAAGCATCCGTCCCCCAAGAAAGTATATGTATAGTGATCTATTGGGTTTAAGTTAGACGTGTTGAACTCTGCTGCTAGCATTTTTTCAGAAATAGCCATTCCAACTGCGTTAGCTATGCCCTGGCCAAGTGGGCCAGTGGTTGTCTCAATGCCGAGATCTAAATCAAACTCTGGATGGCCTGGGGTTTTTGATTTAAGTTGCCTGAAATTTTTTAGGTCATCTATAGATATGTCATACCCTGTTAGATGCAGCAAGCTATATAAAAGCATGGAGCCATGGCCGTTAGATAGAACAAATCTGTCTCTGTTAAACCAGTGTGGATTAGATGGATTGTGGTTTAAATGTTTTTTCCATAAAGCGGTGGCAATTTCTGCCATACCCATAGGCATTCCAGGGTGACCTGAGTTGGCTCTTTGGACGCCATCGATTGAAAGAAATCTTAAAGCATTGATTTGATCTTGATTGTTCAATTTTTTTCCTAGAGTTTGCCTGGTTGATTGAATAATAATGTTTTAATAGAAATAAATACAGGTGTTTTATGTGTTTTTAATATAAAATGCACAAAATGTGATTTTCTAATTTTTTGCATACATCTATACTGCTAAAAAATTCTTAAATATTCATCATTTAAAGCTTTTATTTTGGAGAAAAAAAATGAGTTATATATTTACATCTGAGTCAGTTTCTGGAGGTCACCCAGATAAAGTTTGTGATCAAATATCTGATGCAGTGCTTGATGCCTACTTAGCTGAAGATCCTAATAGCAGGGTTGCTTGCGAAACAATGATTAAAAATAATATGGTCTTTATTGCTGGAGAGATAACCTCTCTTGGGAATCCAGATCTTGAGCCTGTTGTTAGAAAAACAATTAGTGATATTGGTTACAACACAGATGAATATGGCTTTAATGGCGATACGTGTGAGTTTACAAACCTTGTATTCCAACAATCTCCTGATATTGCTCAGGGTGTTAACGAAGGCGAAGGAGAAAATTTAGAACAAGGTGCCGGCGATCAGGGTCTTATGTTTGGGTATGCTTGTAAAGAAACTGAATCCCTAATGCC
>OJDO01000057.1_pt1 | contig 38010 bp, 34 predicted proteins | sample 1592801 | NCBI WGS metagenome assembly OJDO01 (sample SAMN05416793, study PRJEB24817) | seawater metagenome | isolation source: Sea water | place: Canada:Atlantic | collected 2013-11 | reverse complement strand
CGTCACTAAAGGCAGTATTGAGCATCTCCGTCAAAAATTGATGCCACAATAAGGAAAACCAACCCTCATGGGAAAATCGTTAGTCATAGTAGAGTCTCCAGCCAAGGCGAAAACGATCAATCGTTATTTGGGAGACGATTTCATTGTTAAATCGTCGGTTGGCCATATTAGAGATTTGCCAACCGGGGCTAATAGAACGCCCAGCGATCCTAAAGAGCGTGCTAAGCAGGCCGCGTTGACGCGTAAAATGTCACCAGAGCAAAAGGTTATTCATCGCGAGAAAAAAGCTAAATCTCAGTTAGTAAATAGTATGGGTATTGACCCAGAGAATAACTGGAAAGCTGAATACGCGACACTGCCGGGTAAAGAGAAGGTGGTAGCAGAGCTAAAAAAGTTGGCTAAAAATGCTGACACTGTCTATCTCGCGACGGATATGGATAGAGAGGGAGAGGCTATTGCATGGCATCTCACTCAGGTCATTGGTGGTGATGACAGTCGTTATAAGCGGGTTGTCTTTAATGAGATCACCAAAAAGGCCATACGTAGTGCTTTTGAAGCGCCCGGCAAGTTAAATACTCATCGGGTTGATGCTCAGCAAGCAAGACGTTTTCTTGATCGTGTCGTAGGGTTTATGGTATCGCCGCTCCTTTGGGAGAAAGTTGGCAGAGGTTTATCTGCGGGCAGAGTGCAGTCGGTGGCGCTTAAAATGATTGTCGAGCGTGAACGACAAATCCGTGCATTTATTCCTGAGGAATATTGGACGGTTCAGGCTGATCTTGAAAACAAGAATGAGAGCGAACAGGACAACGTTAAAATTCGCTTTGATGTGAAGCGGCATCAGGGCTCTGCATTTAGGCCAGTTAACAAAGAGCAAGCTGATATTGCGTTGGCCTCCCTCAGAGCCGCTGAATATTCGGTTCTAAAGCGTGAAGACAAACCCACCAAGTCTAAGCCCTCCGCACCTTTTATCACTTCGACGCTGCAACAGGCCGCAAGTACACGGCTTGGTTTTGGTGTTAAGAAAACGATGATGATGGCACAGCGATTGTACGAAGGGGGTTATATCACCTACATGCGTACCGACTCTACTAACTTGAGTGCAGACGCAGTAGCAACATGCCGAGAATATATTCAGTTACGTCACGGTGAAAAATATCTTCCAGATACCGCCATTGTTTATAGTAGTAAGTCTGGTGCACAGGACGCTCACGAAGCTATTCGGCCCTCTAATGTCGACATTGCGCCCGGTAGCCTTAGTGACATGGAGGCCGATGCTCGCAAGCTTTACCAATTAATTTGGCAACAATTTATCGCTTGCCAGATGACGAATGCAGAATTTACATCAACGACCGTTACTGTTGCCGCTGGTGACTATGAATTAACGGCTAAGGGAAGAGTGACTCGCTTTGATGGCTATTTGGCAATAATGCCACTTAATCGAAAAGGTGATGATGATATTGAGTTACCTGATCTTCAAAAAGACGATTTAATGGCGATGTTGACGCTAATACCGCAACAGCATTTCACTAAGCCGGTAGCCCGTTTTTCGGAAGCCGCGTTGGTGAAAGAATTAGAGAAAAGAGGTATAGGACGACCGTCTACCTATGCGTCGATCATTTCTACGATTCAAGATCGTGGTTATGTGAAGATAGAAAATCGCCGTATTTTTGCTGAAAAAATTGGTGATATTGTTACTGATCGGTTATCTGAGAGTTTTACAGACCTCATGGATTATAGCTTCACTGCAACTATGGAAGAGCGCCTGGATGAAGTTGCGGCGGGTTCCCTGGACTGGAAAAGCCTGCTCAATGATTTTTATAAGGATTTCAGTGGTCAAGTTCAGTCAGCTAAAGAGCCTGATCAGGGAATGCGACCAAATACGCCCTCGCAAACAGACATTGCGTGTGTTTTGTGTGAACGCCCCATGATGATAAGAACCGCTGGCACAGGTGTTTTCCTGGGATGTTCAGGGTATGCACTTCCTCCAAAGGAGCGATGTAAAAAAACGATTAACCTCACGGAAGGCGATGAGGCAGTCAATATCGATGAAGATGATGAAGCCGAATCAAAGTCGCTGTTAAATAAACACCGTTGCAGTCTTTGTAACACATCGATGGACAGCTATCTGCTTGATGAAACTCGGAAGCTTCATGTGTGCGGCAATAACCCTGATTGTATCGGTCATGAGATTGAAACTGGCCAGTATGTCATCAAGGGGTATGAAGGGCCGATCATTGACTGTGATAAGTGTCATAGTGAGATGCAGTTAAAAACGGGTCGGTTTGGAAAGTACTTTGGCTGTACTGGGGAAACTAGTCCTGGGGAACCGTGTAAAAACACCCGAAAATTACTTCGTAATGGCGAGGCCGCTCCACCAAAGGTCGATCCTATTGCTATGCCTGATTTACGTTGTGTTAAGGTCGAAGATTACTATGTCCTGCGGGATGGGGCGTCTGGAATATTTTTAGCTGCTAGTCAATTTCCGCGGCACAGAGAAACTCGTGCGCCAACGGTCAATGAGCTATTGCCCTTTAAAAGCCAAATAGATGCAAAATATCAGTTTTTATTGAAGGCACCGGTATCAGATCCTGAGGGTAACGAGACGGTTATTCGCTACAGCAGAAAAACCAAAGAGCAATATGTGCGTAGTGAAAATGATGGAAAACCAACCGGTTGGAGTGCATTTTACAATCGCGGCAAATGGGTTGCAGAAGAAAAGGGCGCGAAATAGAGTTTAGTACGCCGAAAAAGAAGTGTTTGAGAGGATAATTTTCGTGCGTCTTGCAGTCTGGCCGAAAAATACTGCATTACTGAAATATTACAGGAAAACAGATATGGCTTTTACCGAGTATGAACTTGTTGTGCTAGATGATGGCGAAATTGCTTTGCAGCGGTCTGGCTCGGATGAGCCACTGGTTCGTATTAGCTTTTCGCCTTCTGTCTTAGCCTATCTTGATGGTAAGCATGTCGACGTTGCGAAAAGCATGATGGATGCCGGTATTCAGACCGTATTTGAGATCAATGATGATAGAGCGCCTGCCGGGCCGGAGCACGAAAGCAAGCGCCAGACGCTCCATTAAGTCGGTTTACATAGAGACTCGTACTACTCCAACGGCCAATCCCTCAATAGCAAAGTCTTGAGCTCTTAAGTCAACTAAGATTGGTGAGTAGTCTCTGTTTTCGGGCAGCAGGTGAATCTCATGCCTACTTTTAGTTCTTTTAAGTCGTTTTACGGTGACTTCACCATCCACTCTAGCGACAATAATTTGCTGATTATCAGCAGTTGGTTGCTGATGTACGGCCAGTAAGTCACCATCCATAATGCCGACGTTCACCATACTTTGGCCCTGTACCCGCAAAAAGTAATCAGCGCTGGGATGGAATGTGCTCGATGGGACCTCTTGATAATCCTCAATATTCTGCTCGGCTAAAATAGGTTCACCAGCGGCCACTCGTCCTATAATTGGAATGCCTAAATACTGGTCGACTATACGGATGCCCCGTGAGGCTCCAGGTATCATCTCGATGACACCTTTGCGCGCTAGAGCTCGCAGATGATCTTCAGCAGCATTTGGTGATTTGAACCCAAGTTTTTGCGCAATCTCTGCTCTGGTCGGCGGATAGCCTGTTTCATCAAGATTATCTCGAATCAAATCAAATATCTGTTGCTGTCTCGCTGTGAGTCTTTCCATAGTGTATCTCCACCGTCGTTTAACTGTGATTATATACAGTATTGGTCAATAGGCAAGCTCTGTCAGATCTAGCCTTAAAAGCACCTCGCTAATTGAGTTTGGATAGAATCTGTTTCTGTCTGGAAAATAGACGTTATTTTTTATAGGCTGAGCTAAGGCTTCGCGGTACCATAACCCATTGAATATTAAAGACGTGACTTTCAGAGCGACGAATCGAACCCGAAACTTGTTAGTGATGATGGACCTAGGAGAGTTTATTCTTGAGAAATGGTGTCAACAGTTTTTATGGTCGCCTAATGGTGGACGTTGAAGGCTTTTCTCTTACCTCCGAGGATCGAGAGCTGCTGGCGAACCCTCAGGTTGGCGGCGTTATATTATTTGCTCGCAATATTCAAAGTCGCTCACAGGTTTGTATGTTGGTGGCCGAGATCAGGTGCTGTTCCAATAGCCTTTTGATAGCGGTAGACCAAGAGGGTGGGCGTGTTCAGCGATTTAGGGTTGGTTTTACTAAGATACCAGCGATGCAGATAGTCGGTGATTTGGTTGAGAGTAATTTTGACGAGGGGATTTCTCTGAGTCGTGAGTTAGGCTGGCTGATGGCCTCTGAAGTACTAGCTTGTGGGGTGGATATAAGCTTTGCTCCTGTTTTAGATGTTGACCGTGATACTAGTTCTATTATTGGTAATCGTGCTTTCTCTAATCAGCCGAATGCCGTGATAACGGCGGCTAAGGCATTTATTGCCGGCATGCATGACGCCGGGATGGCGAGCACAGGTAAGCATTTTCCGGGTCATGGCGGTATTGTTGCCGACAGTCATCTTGAGGCGCCGATAGATCAACGGAATTGGCAGCAGCTTGAAGAACACGATTTAAAGCCATTTAAATCGCTAGCGAAGACCTTAGATGGGATTATGCCAGCGCATATTACATTTCCAGCGATTGATGCGCAGTCTGTTGGTTTCTCGTCTTTTTGGTTAAAGCAGGTATTACGACAACAGTTGGGGTTTACCGGGGTTATTTTTAGTGATGACCTAAGCATGAAGGGCGCCGATGTTGCCGGAGGCTATGTCGAAAAGGCGAAAGACGCACTAGCCGCAGGGTGCGATATGGTGTTGGTGTGCAATTCTCGTCAGGGTGCAACTCAGGTATTGGCGTATATGGAGGAGCAAAAGATGTCTCAGTCGACACTAATAGGCGCCATGAGATCTGCCCAACAGGTAAACTGGCTTGAAATTGAGCAGTCAACTCGCCGAAAATCAGTATTAGAGAAACTCGCAAGCATGGCTTAGTTGATTTACGATAGTGGTCGGGTAATATATAAAAATAATGCAAAAGAGCTGGGATGGTTTGATGAATAATGTTCAAAATTGGTTAGTGGATCTTGCTGGTGCTGAGTTTGTGTGGATCGTCCAGTTATTTTTAATCGTGCTAGTGGTGCTGAGCCTCGGCTATATTCTGAACCGTGTTATTGATCGTCTAGAGAAACGTGCCAGTCAAACCAAAACGGTCTGGGACGATGCCTTAGTGGAGGCCTCCAGAAAACCATTGGTGTGGTTGGTGTGGATACTGGGCGTCAATTTCGCGGCCGCTGTTGCTGCTGAGAAAATGAATTCTCCGTTACAAGCTTTGATTGATCCTGTAAATCGTTTGGCATTTATTGTTCTCGGTGCTATGTTTTTAAACAACTTTATTAAGCGCGCTGAACACAACTTAATCAGCCCCGAGTTCATTTCTGACCCCGTCGACCCTACAACAGTCAAAGCCGTGGCGAAGCTTTTACGTGCCTCGGTCATTATTACTGCACTACTTATTGCTATGCAGTTGTTTGGGTATAGTATTTCAGGATTACTAGCGTTTGGTGGTATTGGTGGTATTGCTGTTGGTTTTGCGGCAAAAGATCTGCTAGCGAATTTTTTTGGTGGTTTGATGATTTACCTGGATCGTCCGTTTTCGGTGGGAGATTGGGTGCGGTCTCCTGATAAAGAGATTGAGGGTACGGTAGAAGATGTAGGCTGGAGGCTGACACGAATTCGCACGTTTGATAAGCGGCCTCTATATATACCCAATGCGGTATTCGCGAACATCTCGGTTGAAAACCCTTCGCGTATGACCAATCGCCGCATTTATGAAACGATTGGCGTCCGCTACTCAGATTTGGCGGAGATGACGACTATTATTGATCAGGTCACGGAGATGCTATTGCAGCATGAAGATATCGATAGCGAACAAACCATGATCGTCAACTTCAATCAGTTCTCGGCAAGTTCTTTGGACTTTTTTATCTATACGTTTACAAAAACTACCCGCTGGGTGGAATTCCATAAGATTAAACAAGACGTGTTATTAAAAGTGGCTGCCGTGATTGAGGCTAATGGTGCCGAAATTGCCTTTCCAACATCGACGATTCATATGGAAACGCTACCGGAGGCGCTGCAGCTAAAAGGTCAATAATTCATGAACAGGTACTTTTTTATTGTTCTGTTGGCAAGTCTCAGCCTCTTTGGCTGCACAGGTTCGCCGGAGGGCGTCTATCCCGTAAAAACCTTTCAGTTGCCTGAATATCTTGGCTCATGGTATGAGATAGCGCGTTTGGATCATTCATTTGAACGCGGTATGAGTTCAGTCACTGCCACCTACTCAATGCGCGATGACGGTGGAGTTAAGGTTTTAAATAAAGGATTCAAAGAAGACTCGCAGGAATGGGGTGAGGCTGCGGGAAAAGCTTACTTTGTTGATTCATCAGACGTAGGCCATCTCAAGGTTTCATTTTTTGGGCCTTTTTATGGGTCATATATTATTTTTGAATTAGACACTCTCGACTATCAATACGCCTTTGTTTCAGGCATGAATACCGATTACCTATGGCTACTTGCGCGCACTCCCAAGGTTAGCGATGAACTTATTGAGCATTTTGTGAAAAGTGCGTCAGCCTTAGGGTTTGATACTGAGCAGTTAATTTTTGTCGATCAAAGTAAATCGTACTAAGGTTTTGGGCGAGTTATGGTGACTCAGTAAGCGACGAGGTGGAATCGTCGCCATCAGTTGGTTGCGGATTGATTGGCTGAGGTTCATAGCGCTTAATCGTCAGCATAATACCCAGTTCTGGATGATCGAGGTAGTAGACTTTCTCTTCTTCAATACGTTTGGACTGGTTTATTGGCCATACCGCAGTAACAGCATACTGTTTAGAATCGGTCTGTTTCTCCTGCAGATCCTCAAGGTTGGCGTCAAATTTTTCTAACACATAGCTAAGACCAACAATATCTCGTGTTGGATTATCAGCCTGAGTGAGCTGTTTCGGAGAAGCAAAGTTAGCGTCTGCCATATCGTCGTATGCCAATGCAGGAGCGATATTTAATGCATCAGCAACTACCACATCGTTGACCGGATTTGAATTAAGATCATCCAGTTTTAACGCGGTATCTTCGTCGAGTACTTGTTGGTCGCCATTTCCATTCGCTAAGACAATTCGCCATGATGAATTGGGCTCCCCTACCGCGATAGCGGTCGGCGCATCGGGCAGGTCTATAAGATTTTCACTTTGAAAAGACGCTTGGTTAGCGAATTTAAGGCGCCAAAGATTTGTTTCGAAATGTAAAAACCGAGCTTTGTAAAATCTAAGGCTACCTTCAACCTCAGCGCGGTCATCAACCTTTTTACCGCTACTTATCAATAGCCACGGGTCTTGACTATTCTCTTCAGCAACAAACCGCCATGCTTCGTGAAAGATGACATTGTACTGTCTTCGTTCCAATACTCGGGCACTATCATTAAGGTCGCGCACGCTATTCTCTAACAGCTCAAAAGGCTTCTCATACTCGGGTATATAAGGCTCTAGTGGAGGAGCCGTAACGTCTAGCGAAGCCCCAGAATTATCAAAGCTGGATACCATTTCACGGTCAAAAATTACTGGGCCAATAGCGGGGTCTTGCATTTCAATAGTGGGAATAATACCGATAAATGGGAAGGAGTCTTCCAGTGGTAAGTCATCAGGATCAGGCATTAGAGCGCCTTCAATCGCTAATGCTTCTTGCTCTGCAAGTGCTTTGACATCAATTAGCCTCAACAAGTTATCAGGAAAATTTAACCCATAATCTTTTGGTGCCAACTCCCCAGAATCAGCGACATCATGGGTAAAAAGAATAACCTCCACCTGGTACCAATTTTTAGGGGGTACGATGAGCGTTTCATCATCAATTTCTTGAGATGATACAGTGCCGGAAGCCAACAACAATGCCAAAAAGCCGAGTGTTGTTAGCTGACGTTTTACTGTGTGTTGTCCATGTTCATCGTAAATCATTGTCAGTCCGGTTAAGGGTGAGAGTCTTCAGACTCATTGACGACACAAGTTATGCTACTGGCAACAGTCTGAGGAGAATATTGTTGACCGATTCGAACCGTTGCTTGGCATCATCCATAGGCATAGTGAAACTCAGTTGGTCGTTGCTTTGCAAGCGGAAAGTGTCTGGTTCTTTCTGGACCATTTTAATAATGGTGATCGGTTCGACTTGAGTCTTTGGTGTAAATTGTAATCGACCACCATTGGGTCCTGCCTCTATTTTCTTTAGGCCCAGTTTCTCACCAATTTGTTTGAGTTCAGCAAGTTGGAATAGAACTTTAGCCGGCTCTGGCAGCAGACCAAATCTATCAATCATTTCTACCTGGAGTTCATGTAGATCTAACGGCGTTTTACAATCTGCTAATCGTTTATACAGCGTCAGGCGCATATTGACATCAGGTAAATAATCATCAGGAATAAGTGCTGGAAGATGCATGTTGACTTCAATCCCCTGATCCAGAGCAGCATCAAAGTCGAGCTCGGTGCCGTTTCGAACAGCGGCAACGGCTCGCTCAAGCATCTCTAGGTACAGTGTAAAGCCGATCGCTTGTATGTGACCACTTTGTTCTTCCCCTAAAAGCTCTCCTGCGCCTCGTATTTCCATATCATTTGTCGCCAGAGTAAATCCAGAGCCGAGCTGATCTGCAGCAGATATGGCATGCAACCTTTTAGTTGCATCGGCAGTAATTTTTTTGTCTTGGGGTAGCATCAGATAAGCGTAGGCCTGATGATGCGAGCGGCCGACACGACCACGAAGTTGATGCAATTGAGCCAACCCAAATTTGTCTGCACGGTCAATGAGAATAGTGTTAGCACTTGGTATATCAATACCAGTTTCGATAATAGTCGTACAAACCAGAACATTAAAACGTTGATGGTAAAAATCTGACATCACCTGCTCAAGCTTTCGCTCGCGCATCTGTCCGTGTGCGATATTAACTCTCGCTTCGGGCACAAGCGTGGCAATTTCATCAGCAACTCTTTGTATACTTTTGACATCATTATGTAAAAAGTATACCTGACCACCACGCAAAATTTCACGAAGAATAGCTTCCCTAATTAGCCTAGACTCCAGTGTGCGTACAAAGGTTTTTACTGACAGGCGCTTGGCAGGGGGCGTTGCAATAATAGACAGATCTCGAATACTGTGCATTGACATGTTTAGTGTGCGGGGTATTGGTGTTGCCGTCATGGTTAAAATATCAACCTGACTACGCAAAGATTTAATCTTCTCTTTTTGCCTAACGCCAAAGCGATGTTCTTCGTCAATGATCATAAGACCAAGGTCTTTGAAGTCAATCTTGGTATGAAGCAACTTATGAGTACTGATAAGAATATCTACTTTCCCAGCTTCGGCATCCGCAATGACTTGATCTTGTTCCTTACCGGTCTTGAATCGAGATAATTCACCCACTGTCACCGGCCAATTCGAAAAACGATCTCTAAAATTTTCTAAATGTTGATGAGCGAGCAGGGTAGTAGGTACCAAGATGACCACTTGCTTGCCGCTACTGACAGCGGTAAAGGCAGCCCTCATGGCCACTTCGGTTTTACCAAAGCCTACATCACCGCAGACTAGTCTATCCATCGGTTGTGGGCTCAGTAGGTCGCGCCGCACAGCATCAATAGCCTCCTGTTGATCAGGGGTTTCTTCAAAAGCAAAGTCAGCGCTAAACGAGAGGTAATCTTGTTCATTGGCCTGACATGCAAAACCCTGTCTAGAGGCTCGTCTAGAATAGATGTCGAGCAATTCAACCGCGGTATCACGCACTTGCTTGGCGGCTTTTTGTTTAGCTTTTTCCCAACGATCACTGCCTAAATGATTGAGTGGAGCAGAGACTTGATCGCCGCCACCAAATCGACTGATTAAATGCAGTGATGAGACTGGAACATAAAGCTTGGCATCATTGGCATAGCTGAGCATTAAGAACTCTTGCATTGTTTTGTCCACAGCTAAAGTAATCAAACCCTGATAGCGGCCAACGCCATGCTCAATGTGCACCACAGGGGCATTGATCTTTAATTCTGCAAGGCTCTTAAACACATAGTCAGGCGACTCCGAGGCTTTCGATCGCCGTCTACGCTGCATGACTTGCTGACCAAAAAGTTCACCTTCAGTGATTAAACAAATATTCGCACTAGGGGCACTCAGTCCCTGGTCAAGCGCGTAAGTAGTTATGCAGTGAGTGTCTTTCGAATTTAAAAACTCTTGCCAACCGCTGACTTCTTTTGGGTTGACCTTAATTGTTTTTAACAGATCAGTTAATACCTCGCGCCGCCCGGATGATTCAGCGCAAAATAAGACGCGGAGGGGTTCGCTGTCACTAGCGCTATCCAGTAAAAATGACTCCAATTTTATCATTGGATTGGCTTGCTTTGCGTTGACAGACACGTCCGGAACGGCACGAATAGTCCGTTTGGGTATGGTCGCTACCGACGTGGCGTCATGGTTTTCTAAAATAGTTCGGGGTAACTTTTTAATTTCTTGAAAAACTTGCGCTACCGGTAAAAATAACTCACTCGGTTTTAGAATTGGTCGCTCGGGATCAACGCTATATTCATCGTAGCGATAATTGATGTCAGCCCAAAACTGCTCTGCAGCGACATCGATGCCCTCGTCGGTAAACAGCAGTAAATTGCTAGGTAAGTAGTCAAAGAGAGTCGCAGTTTCCTCAAAAAATAAGCTCAAGTAGTACTCTATGCCCTGCGGTGTAATACCGTCTTTGATATCTCGATAAACCGGACACTTAGAGGGATCATGGTCAAAGATTTCATGCCAATTATTTAAGAATTGATTGGTGGCCTGCTTATCCATTGGGAATTCGCGTGCGGGGAGCAGCTCTATTTGATTGATGTTTTCTAAAGTGCGCTGAGATTCAGCATCAAATAAGCGCAGAGACTCAATGTCATCATCCATAAGATCCATTCGAAACGGTGTTTTAACTCCCATGGGGAAAATGTCAATAATTGACCCGCGAAAAGCAAACTCACCGTGTTCAAAAACTGTTTCGACTCTTTTATATCCGGCTCGACTCAATTGGTTCTGAAGCTTTGTTCGATCCAGTTGATCACCAATTGCATAGGTAAACGTCCTTGATGAGACAAAATCAATGGGTGCAGTACGATGCATCAAGGTTGTCATTGGAACGATTAAAATACCCTGGTCGGTCGTGGGCAATTTGGCAAGGGTTTGCAGTCTTGATGAGACAATGTCTTGATGTGGTGAGAACATGTCGTAAGGCAATGTCTCCCAATCTGGGAAAACGAGCACCGGTAACTCTTTTTCGTTAGCAAAAAACTTTATCGCACGACTTTGTATAGCAGCTTGTTGGGCTGATTCAGTAACAAATACCGTCAGTCCTTGGTGTTTAAGAGCCGCTTCAGCGACGGCAAGCGATTTGCCCGCTGAGTCTAGTCCAGACCAGCGCAGTTTGTTTCCCGGTTTTAATGCAGGATCTTGATGAAAAATGGTCATAAGGTTTAATAAGGTCTCTTTTGATCCTGTAAAGGCGCAACACATTCTACTGTTCAGCGTCTATTAGTGTAATAAATATTCTTTATTGGCGTTATTTACGGTGGGATTAGTTGCCTGTATCCATTGGTTGCAGGATAATCGGAAAATATTCGATGATTTTAAGGAACTGAACCATGGATGACCAGCAAAGACCTTTGCCCGATGATTTTTTCAAAGACTGGAAAGATCGAGAAGCCCTGGCTGAAGGGATGATACCGTTAATCGGTAAACTTTACCGCCAAAGTAATATATCGACCTATATGTATGGAAACAGTATGGTCAACAAATCGGTCACCGATATCATGCAAGAACATCGGTTTGTGCGTCAGGTAGAGCACAATGAAATTTCAGAGTTTGATACGTTCCCTATGCTAGAAGGCATTACCAAGCTGCAACTTGGGCCAGCGCATATTGACTTGGGTAAGATGGTCGTTAAGTTTCAAAGTGGTAATGGCGGTGGTCAGTCTCTAGAAGCGTTTTTAACCGATGAGCTGAGCGATATTATAGGGTCAGAGATTAAACCTCTACCAGAACCTCAGGACATAGTGCTTTATGGTTTTGGTCGCATAGGCAGGCTAATTGCTCGCATCTTGGTTGATAAGGCGGGTAGTGGAGACGTGTTGCGTTTACGCGCCATTGTGATTCGAAAAGGTAAAGTGAATCACGATTTAGAGAAGCGGGCAGCATTGTTACGAACAGACTCAGTGCATGGCCCCTTTAAAGGAACCGTTAGAGTTTTGGAAGATCAGGACACGTTGGTGATAAACGGTAACCCTGTCAAAATTATCTATGCTAATTCTCCTGCCGAGGTGGATTACACTCAATACGGTATTTCAAATGCACTGATTGTTGATAACACTGGAGTTTGGAAGGACACTGAAGGCTTAAGTGGCCACCTGAGGCCTGGAGCATCCAAGGTGTTGCTGACAGCTCCCGCTGGGGATGATATTCCCAACATTGTGTATGGTGTCAATCACGATCAGATTACTGAAGATCGTAAGATTATTTCTGCTGCATCCTGCACGACCAACGCAATTGTTCCTGTTCTTAAATGCCTGCTTGATGAATTTGGTATCAATAGCGGTCACGTGGAAACAGTGCATGCCTATACTAACGATCAAAACTTGATCGACAACTACCATAAAGGTGGTCGCCGTGGCCGAAGTGCTGCGTTGAATATGGTGCTGACATCAACCGGGGCAGCCAAAGCGGTATCCAAGGTGATTCCGGAATTGAAAGGTAAGTTAACAGGCAACGCGATACGAGTTCCAACGCCTAATGTGTCTATGGCAATACTAAATCTTCAGTTGGGCAGGGACACTTCGGTTGAAGAGCTCAATGAGTTTTTGCGTCAGAAAGCGTTGCACTCTAGCATGCAACAACAAATTGGGTTCACTGCATCTAGCGAAGCGGTGTCAACCGATTTCGTTGGGTCTAGGCAAGCCTGCGTGCTGGATGCACAAGCGACAATTGTTGACGGCAATAGCTGTGTACTTTACTGCTGGTATGATAATGAATTCGGGTATAGCTGTCAGGTAGTGCGATGCCTTGAAAAATTTGCCGGCGTCGTTTGGCCGAGCTATCCCAAAAAGTCATAGTCTGAATATGAAATAGCACCGTAGAAAAGCCTATTAGTTTGGGTTTTTTTTTGGTCGAGATTTATGCTTTACATCAAGATACCTACCGCTGGGAGAAAAACCCTACTTTTCTTGGCAGTTTGAACGTTTTGATGCTTTAACTGCTGGCATCGGCGTCGCTAGACCCTTATAATCTCGCGCATTAAAATCTTGCTCTAAAAAAACTAGCAAGCCGGCGTTTAACTCGTCAGGCTTGAGTGAAACAGCGGTTGAAAACCTAAGGCGTCATTCGATATCGGCAGCTTTTTTGATTGTGCTTAATAACCTTCACGCAGTATGAAAATTGGTAAACTCTATGATTAAAGTTCGTCGCGGGTTGGATCTTCCTATATCAGGTGTTCCAGAGCAGGTAATTCATGAAGGTCCAGCGATCAGCCAAGTAGCCTTAATCGGCTCAGACTATCATGGAATGAAACCAACCATGGCGGTCAGAGAAGGCGAGATGGTTAAGCTGGGACAGCTGCTTTTCACCGACAAAAAAAATGAATCTGCAAAATTTACTGCTCCGGCCTCAGGCAAGGTTGTTGCTATTAACCGTGGTGAGCGTAGAGTTTTTCAGTCCTTAGTGATCGATATTGATGGCGATAACGCCGAGACTTTTCCGATTTTTGCTGCAGACATGCTGCTGACTCTTGAGCGTAATGTAGCGATTGATAACTTGGTAAACTCTGGGCAGTGGGTCGCATTGAGAACCCGGCCATTTTCGAAAGTTCCCAGCGCAGACTCAATTGCGGCGTCTATTTTTGTAACAGCAATGGATACTAACCCTCTGGCGACTGACCCTACGGTGGTGATAGCAGAGAGAGCAGAAGATTTTGCTCATGGATTAAAAGTATTAACACGTTTAACCGACGGGCCAGTGAATGTCTGTGCCGCACCCAATGTATCAATTCCGGGTAACGAGATTGAAGGCGTACGTGAGATCAATTTTAGCGGCCCGCACCCCGCAGGTTTGGCGGGGACGCACATTCACTTAGTTGATCCTGTCAGCGCCACTAAAACAGTATGGTCTATCGGCTACCAGGATGTTATTGCTATTGGGCATCTATTCACAACAGGTAGTATCGATACGCGCAGAGTGATCTCTCTTGCAGGGCCGCAAGTGACTCAACCAAGGTTACTGTCAACGCGACTTGGCGCAAACGTCAATCAACTGGTCATTGGTGAGCTCGCCAATGACGAGAATCGAGTAATTTCAGGCTCTGTACTTTCTGGGCGCAAGGCCGCGTCGGTATTCGCCTTTTTAGGGCGTTACCACGATCAGCTCTCAGTCATTCAAGAGGGGCGTGAGCGACAACCACTTCATTATCTTCGTCTTGGTTTTGATAAGCATTCTGCGCTACCTACCTTTGTCTCATCGTTGACAAAAAAGCTGTTCAACATGACAACAAGTACTAACGGTAGTGAGCGTGCAATGGTTCCAGTGGGTGGCTACGAGAGAGTCACTGCGTTGGATATTTTACCCATCCAATTGCTACGATCATTAATCGTGAGCGATACTCAAATGGCTCAAAATCTTGGTTGTCTTGAGCTTGATGAGGACGATATGGGCCTCTACACCTACGTTTGCGTGGGTAAGCATGAATACGGTCGCATACTGCGCGACAATCTGACCACAATAGAGAAGGAGGGTTAAGACGGTGTTGCGTAAGCTATTTGACAAATATGAGCCACATTTCCACGAAGGTGGTAAATGGGAAAAATTCTATGCCTTGTATGAAGCGGTAGATACAGCAATGTTCAAGCCCGCGGACATTACCAAGAATAGTTCGCATGTGCGTGACAATATTGATCTAAAGCGTGTGATGATTACTGTTTGGGCTGCCACTTTTCCTGCAATGTTTTTCGGTATGTGGAATGTCGGTTTTCAAGCCAATACAATAATGGCTGAAATGGGTATGGCCTCTCAAGAGGGGCTTCGTGGTATTTTTATTGGCCTGTTGGCCGGCTACGATGCCACTAGCATTTGGGATAATATCATCCACGGTGCCGCTTACTTCTTACCGATTTACGCAACGACGTTCATTGTTGGTATTTTTTGGGAGGTTTTGTTTGCTAGTGTCCGGGGTCATGAAGTCAACGAAGGCGCCTTTGTTACAACAATTCTTTTCGCACTATGCTGCCCCCCTGACTTACCACTTTGGATGGTTGCTTTTGGTATCAGCTTTGGCATTGTCATCGGAAAAGAAGTATTTGGCGGTACCGGAAAGAACTTCCTTAACCCGGCATTAACGGGACGTGCATTTTTGTACTTCGCCTATCCGGCTTATATGAGTGGAGATACCGTTTGGACAGCCGTTGATGGTTATACAGGTGCCACTATGCTGTCAGTCGCGGCTACTGAAGGCGTTGCAGTTATGGAGCAAGGCGCCACGTGGATGCAATCATTTATTGGTACTATTCATGGTTCGATTGGTGAGACGTCGACGCTTGCCATACTCATGGGTGGTTCATTGTTACTACTGACTAAAATTGCCTCATGGAGAATCATTACCGGTGTATTGGTTGGTTCTGCGCTCTTAGCGTCCTTATTTAACACTATTGATTCGACTAACCCTATGTTTGCCTTGCCATTCTACTGGCACTGGGTAATTGGCGGGTTTGCGTTTGGCGCGATATTTATGGCTACCGATCCGGTATCCGCGGCTATGACCAACAACGGAAAATTTTGGTACGGAATGTTGATTGGTGTAATGGTTATTTTAATTCGAGTGGTGAACCCTGCCTTCCCTGAAGGGATGATGCTGGCAATCTTGTTTGCTAATTTGTTTGCTCCATTGATTGACCACTTTGTGGTGAATGCGAATATCAAAAGGAGAATGGCTCGTGGCTAACGAATCAGTTCAAAAAACCCTAGGCGTCGCACTTGTACTTTGCGTTGTCTGTGCCGTTGTCGTATCCAGCGCGGCGGTTATGTTACGACCAACTCAGGAAGCTAATAAACTCCTAGACTTGAAAACCAATATCCTGGCGTCAGCCGGACTGCTAAAGGCGGATATTGATGTCGAGACTCAGTTCGCCCAGATCAGCACCCGAGTCGTCGATCTTGGAACAGGTCGCTTCACCGATGAGATTGATCCAAGTACTTTTGATCAACGAAAGTCGGCTAAAGATCCGGCAATGTCTATAGCCTTATCTCCCAATGATGACCCGGCCAAAATTAAACGGCGCGAAAACTATGCCACGGTTTATATTGTTGAAGGACAGCAGGGCATCGAAAAAATAATACTACCAATAAAAGGCTATGGGCTATGGTCCACCTTGTATGGTTTTCTGGCTCTTGAGTCAGATTTAGAGACGGTCGCAGGTATTGGATTTTATGAGCATAACGAGACTCCAGGTCTTGGTGGCGAAGTAGACAATCCTAGATGGAAGGCCAGTTGGGTTGGCAAGCAAGCCTATAGCTCAGGCCAAATGGCCATTAGTGTTTTAAAAGGCAGAGCAGACATGACATTGCCTGAGGGCAATTATCAGGTTGATGGTTTGGCGGGTGCGACACTCACAACTCGCGGCGTTAACAATCTTGTGCAGTATTGGTTGGGTGAACAGGGTTTTCAGCCACTCATAGGTCACTTGAAATCAGGAGAGGCTTAACATGGCAAATCTTAAAGATACATTGTTAGAGCCGGTAGTGACTAACAACCCCATAGCCCTGCAGATACTAGGTATTTGTTCGGCGCTTGCTGTAACCTCAAGCATGAAGGTGTCTTTTGTTATGTGCGTCGCACTGACAGTAGTCACGGCATTCTCGAACTTTTTTGTTTCTTCAATTCGTAACTACATCCCAGGAAGTATTCGAATCATTGTGCAGATGATCATCATCGCATCTTTGGTTATTGTGGTGGATCAGGTGCTCAAGGCAGTGGCTTACGACATCAGCAAGCAGCTGTCAGTGTTTGTCGGACTTATTATCACCAATTGTATTGTAATGGGTCGCGCTGAAGCCTTTGCTATGAAAAACCCACCTATTCCTAGCTTTTTTGATGGTATTGGCAATGGCCTCGGTTACAGCGCCATTTTGATGCTAGTCGCCTTTGTGCGTGAATTATTCGGTGCCGGTACGCTCTGGGGTTACGAAATACTTCCTTTAGTGACCAACGGAGGTTGGTATGTGGCCAATGGCATGATGCTCGCACCGCCTAGCGCCTTCTTCTTGATAGGCCTATTAATATGGGCATTGCGTAGCTGGAAGAAAGGGCAGGTAGAAAAAGCCGACTTTAAGATAACCAAGAACAGTCAACCGAGTGAGGTGGCGTAATGGAGTATTATCTTAGCCTGCTGGTTCGATCAATCTTTATCGATAATATCGCACTAAGTATGTTCTTAGGTATGTGTACATTTATTGCCTTGTCCAAGAAGATTGACGCAGCGATCGGCCTAGGTATAGCGGTCATAGTAGTGCAGACAATTACAGTGCCCGTGAACAACTTATTGTTCAACTATCTGCTCGCAGACGGCGCGCTGGCCTGGGCTGGGCTGCCAGATGTCAATTTGAGCTTTCTAGTATTTTTGTGTTTCATTGGTGTTATCGCGGCGATTGTGCAGATCCTTGAAATGGTCTTGGACAAGTATGTCCCTGCGCTCTACAACGCGCTGGGCGTGTTTCTACCCTTAATTACCGTGAATTGTGCGATCTTGGGTGGCTCTCTGCTAATGCAAGAGCGAGGTTACAATTTCGTGGAAAGCGTCGTTTTCGGCTTTGGCTCAGGTACCTCGTGGGCCGTTGCAATTGCAGTTATCGCAGGTATTCGCGAAAAGTTAAAATATAGTGATATCCCAGAAGGCCTACAGGGCTTGGGAATCGTATTCATTACCGTGGGATTAGTTTCCCTAGGTTTTATGTCCTTCGGTGGTATCGATCTTTGATCATGGAGAAATAACTGAGTATGAATGCTCAATTTGAAATTATTCTTGGCGTAGCTATGTTCACCACCGTGATTCTTGCGTTGGTTGCCTTTATTTTGGTTGCACGTAGCAAACTGGTTTCATCAGGCAATGTGAATATTGAGATTAATGGTGAAAAGACCATTACTGTTCCAGCCGGTGACAAATTACTACAAACACTATCAGCGGCTGGGTTATTCCTCCCCTCTGCCTGTGGTGGTGGTGGAAGTTGCGCACAATGTAAGTGTGTCATTAACGATGGCGGTGGCTCAATGCTACCTACAGAAGAAGGCCATTTTACGCGCCGGGAAGCTGCTGAGGGATGGCGATTATCGTGTCAGACACCCGTCAAGCAGGACATGAAAGTGCAGGTTCCGGAAGAAGTATTCGGCGTGAAACGCTGGGAGTGTGTGGTCAAATCTAACCCCAATGTGGCGACGTTTATTAAAGAATTGACACTCAAGTTACCCGAGGGTGAAGACGTAGCATTCCGAGCGGGCGGTTATGTTCAGCTCGAATGTCCTCCCCACCACATTAAGTATGCTGACTTTGATATCGAGCCGGAATATAGAGGCGATTGGGAACATTTCAAATTCTTTGAACACGAATCTATTGTTAAAGAGTCTGTCATACGCGCTTACTCAATGGCTAACTATCCTGACGAAAAGGGTTTGGTCAAATTCAATATTAGAATCGCGACACCACCACCACGTTCTACCGGTATTATCCCCGGGCAGATGTCCTCTTATGTATTTAGTTTAAAGGCGGGTGATACGATTTCAGTTTATGGACCCTTTGGTGAGTTTTTTGCCAAAGAAACCGCGAATGAAATGGTATTTATAGGGGGTGGAGCGGGCATGGCACCCATGCGGTCCCATCTGTTCGATCAATTAAAACGCATTAAGTCTGATAGAAAAATTAGCTTTTGGTATGGCGCACGATCACTTCGCGAATGTTTTTACGATGATGATTACGACATGCTGGCTGCAGAGAATACCAATTTTGACTGGCACTTGGCGCTATCCGATCCGCAACCTGAAGATAATTGGGAAGGGTACACCGGATTTATTCACAATGTGTTGTTTGAACAGTACCTTAAAGACCATGAGGCTCCAGAAGATTGCGAGTTCTACATGTGTGGGCCGCCAATGATGAATGCAGCGGTAGTTAAAATGCTCAGTGACTTGGGCGTTGAGAAGGACAATATATTCCTTGATGATTTTGGCGGTTAAATTAATCCAAGATAACGTCTTAGAGAGGCTTCTTAAAGTCTCTCTATGGCGGGGTTGTGGGTTAGTTTTGTTGTCGGCACTACTGCTCAGTGGTTGCGATCGTGGTCCTGAAATTGTCAAAATATCCGGTACCAAAATGGGCACCACTTACCACATTACCGTGGTAGCTGATCAACCGGCGCCGGATAATCTTGCGGTATTAATTGAAGCAGAGTTAGATCGTGTCGATCATTCTATGTCGACCTACAAGCCTGACTCTGAGATCAATCGGTTTAATCAATTGGCCGTGGATCAGTCAATGACTGTCTCCTTAGAATTTTTTGAAGTACTAACCATTGCGCAGTCAGTGTGGTTGAACAGTGATGGTGCCTTAGATCCCTCAGTTGGACCCCTGGTCGATCTTTGGGGTTTTGGTCCCAGTCTCACTGAAGATCAAATTCCTAGTGAAAAGCAGATTGCTAATGCGCTAGCTACGGTAGGCTTTGACTCGGTCATCATTGACAGTAGCGATCAGAGTATTATCAAAACACGGCCAGTCGTCATAGATTTGTCGGCGGTGGCCAAGGGTTATGCCGTAGATCTAGTGGCTGATTTGCTCGAAATGAATGCACTCCCTGACTATCTCATTGAGGTCGGCGGAGAAACCCGCGTTAGTGGGCTTAATCCACAGGGTCAGCCATGGCGATTGGCCATAGAGTCCCCGTTGCTGATAGGCCAAGTTGAGACGGTGCTGGCGTTGACAAGTGGTGCAGTAGCGACCTCTGGAGACTATCGAAACTACTTTGAACGTGACGGCATTCGTTATTCGCATACTATAGATCCGCGTGATGGCAAGCCGATTATTCATACTTTAGCCTCAGTGACAGTACTGGCAGACACCTGCGCTGAAGCGGATGCATGGGCAACCGCATTGCTGGTATTGGGTAATAAAGAGGGCCTCGACCTGGCTAATCAATTGGGGTTGGCTGTGTACATGCTGGCAAGAGACGGTGATGAGTACACAGCATCCTATAGCAAAATGTTTGAGCCCTATTTAGTTGAGATCACTGAACAAAACGCATCAGTAGAGAGTTAAAGAGATGGCAGAAATTATACTTTCAATAATTATTTTTGGACTGTTAGTCACAGGTATGGCTGTAGGGGTACTAATGGGTCGCAAGCCTATTGCGGGTTCCTGTGGCGGTGTCGGTGCGGCTCTGGGCGAAGACAATTACACCTGTGATATTTGCGGTGATGATCCTAATAAGTGCGATGAGCAGAGTGATATCCAGGCGCAGACTTATAATGCAATGAAATTTGAACACAAGAGTTTTTAGTGATGGCAGATTTTTCGTACGATCTAGTGGTTATTGGTAGTGGTCCTGCGGGGGAAGGGGCTGCAATTAATGCAGTTAAGCAAGGGTTGCGTGTTGCTGTAGTGGATGAGAAGCTAATGCCCGGTGGCAATTGTACGCATTTGGGGACTATTCCCTCCAAGGCACTTAGGCACTCTGTGCGGCGTATGATGCAGTACAACAATATGCCTCTTTTTCGGTCCATTGGTGAGCCTCGTTGGTTTTCGTTTCCAGAAATGATGAAAGCGGCAGATGATGTGATTACCAAGCAGGTAGAGGGGCGCACCAAAGGCTATGCTCGCAATCGTGTTCAGATCCATAATGGCCATGCTAGCTTTATCAATGAAAACGAAATCTCCGTGGCTGGGCAAGATGGAAAAATTATTTCCATTGCTAGTAAGTTCTTTTTAATTGCCACGGGCTCTAGTCCTTATCGGCCAGAAGATATCGATTTTACCCATTCTTGTGTTTTTGATAGCGACAGCATTTTAAAGCTCGATAGCTCACCGCGAAATATTATTATCTACGGTGCGGGTGTTATTGGCTGTGAATATGCCTCTATATTTTCAGGGTTAGATTCACGCGTCGATCTGATCAACACTCGTGAGTGGTTAATGAACTTCCTCGATGATGAAATTTCTGATGCCTTGAGTTATCACCTGCGCGATTTGAATGTAATGGTTCGCCACAATGAAGAATATGAGCGTCTAACCACTCACGAAACGGGTGTCACTCTAGAGCTTAAATCTGGCAAACGTATTCATGCTGAGGCATTGCTGTGGTGCAACGGTCGCAGTGGCAACACTAAGTCTCTGGGGTTGAGTAACATTGGTATTGAGGCCGATGAGCGCGGCCAGTTAGCCGTCAATGAAGACTACCAAACCGCTGTTGCCAATATTTACGCGGTTGGCGATGTTATTGGCTGGCCTTCACTAGCTGGTGCTGCCTATGACCAGGGTAGGGCTGCGGCTTCGCATATGTGCAATATGGCAGACCAGTATCGCGTTAAGGACGTGGCTACGGGAATTTGGACTATCCCTGAAATTAGCTTTGTCGGTAAAAATGAAAGTGAACTGACCGAACAAAAAATACCTTACGAGATAGGCCGCGCCTATTTTAAAGACACCGCTCGGGCTCAAATATCCGGTGAAGAAGTTGGTATTTTAAAGATCCTGTTCCATCAAGATACCCTGGAAATTCTTGGTATTCACTGCTTTGGCGCTGAGGCGGCAGAGATTATTCATATTGGCCAAGCCATTATGAATCAAAAGGGCGAAGCGAACACCATCAAGTACTTTTTAAGTACTACGTTTAACTATCCCACCATGGCTGAAGCCTACAGAATTGCCTCAATGAACGGCATGAATCGTATCAGTCGAGAACATCGGCATTTTGAAGAGAAGCAACGCTAAATAGTCCAGTAGTTCTTGAGTGCCAAGGTCGGTGAAATAGAGGGTTCTTGAACCTGCTACTTGTTGTTTGTACTGAGGCTTTCAGGTTTAATCTGTGTATGTTTAAAAACCTTCCACTGTTTATTGGTTATCGTTATACCCGCAGCAAACGCAGGGAAGGGTTCGTGTCTTTCATATCGGCTTTTTCTCTGGGTGCCATGGCACTAGGTGTGGCTGCCTTGATCATAGTGCTCTCAGTAATGAATGGCTTTGATCGAGAAATTAAAAGCCGCCTTCTCAAAGTTGTTCCCCATGTGACAGTGACTAGCCATCAAGGCTTCAGTCCCGATCGTCTAGCGGTTATCGCAGAGAAAATCACCAATGATGCGGCCGTGCGTGATTTTGTTCCTATGGTCCAAGGTTTTGTCATGCTCTCTAAAGATGGCGAGCAGGTGGGTGTGAATCTGCAGGGAATAGACCCTGAATGGTCCACAGCAAAATTGTTGGCTGACAGCATGATTGCCGGACAGATAGGACAGCTCGTCGCAGGAGATTTCAGTGTTATTATTGGTAGTCAAACTGCTCGCAGGATGAACCTGTTTGTGGGTGACAAGTTACAGATAACACTACCAAAGGTGAGTGTTACACCTGTGGGTATTTTCCCAAGAATTAAGCGCGTCACTGTAGCTGGGGTTTTCGAAGTAGGCGCGCAGGTTGATGGCTCAGTGATCTTTATTCATCATCAAGATGCGCGCAAACTGTTAAGACTGGGTAGTAACTACCAGGGCTTTCAGGTTCAACTCAATGATGCCTTCGCGGCAGACCAGTGGATAGCCAGACAGGCAAGCCCATTATTTCCAGAAATGAAGTGGCGATCATGGACCTCAGCCATGGGTGCTTTGTTCCAAGCCATGCGCATGGAAAAAGTAGTCGTAAGCTTACTACTTTCGGTCATTATAGCCGTGGCGGCTTTTAATATTATTGCTAGTTTGGTGCTGATGGTAGCGGACAAACGTCGAGATATTGCAGTTATACGTACCATGGGTGCCACCTCAAGTCTGGTGACTAAAATCTTCATAATCCAAGGGTTATCAGTAGGCCTGATGGGAATTTTGAGTGGTACGCTTATTGGCTGTACAGTGGCGTATTTTATTGGCGACATTGTGGCAATGATTGAGGGGGCTCTGGGAATTTATTTCTTCGACCCTAGTATCTATTTAATTAGCGCACTACCGTCTAAAATAGTAGTTGCTGATGTGGCGACAGTCATTGGCAGTGCAATATTAGTTAGTTTTTTAGCGACTCTTTACCCAGCATGGCGAGCTGGCCAAATACTGCCCGCGGAGGCGCTACGATATGACCAATAAGCCTATTATGCAGGCCATTGATCTGAGCCGACATTATCGTCAAGGCGATGTCACGCTGTCAGTGCTGTCAGGGGTTAACCTGAGTATTGAGGCGGGTGAGAAAATTGCCATCGTTGGTGTGTCAGGGTCCGGTAAAACTACCTTGCTGAACTTGCTTGGCGGATTAGATGATGCGGATACCGGTGAAGTCATTGTAGCTGGGCAGTCGTGGCATAATCTTGACGCCTCTAAACGCGCGGTTTGGCGTAATCAGCATGTTGGGTTCGTCTATCAATTTCATCATCTTTTGGGTGAGTTTTCCGCACTTGAAAATGTTGCTATGCCACTGCTCATTGGTAAATGCACGGTGAAAGAGGCAACCCAAAGAGCCACAAAACTACTTGAGCGCGTCGGGCTGGGTGATCGGTTGCATCATCAACCTGCTGAGCTGTCTGGCGGAGAGCGTCAACGTGTTGCCGTGGCAAGAGCTTTAGTCACTGAACCGTCTGTGGTGTTAATGGATGAACCGACGGGCAATTTAGACCCGCATACTGCCAGCGCAATACTCGACTTACTCATTGAGCTCAATCAGTCGTTGGGTATCTCTTTTATTCTAGTGACCCATGATCCGGCCATCGCCGCTCAAATGGATCGAACGCTGACTTTAACTGAAGGTCAGCTAGTCGGGTTGGAACCAGCCGTTGTTTAAGCCAGCGTCAGTTTTTATTGGCTTACGCTACTTTTTTGCCGGTCAACGCTCTGCGCTACTGGTATCCTTTATCTCATTGTTGGCCATTGCCGGTTTAGTCTTGGGTGTTGCCCTGTTAATTATTGTACTGTCGGTCATGAATGGCTTTGATCGCGAATTGCGCGATAATATTCTGTCAGTGGTTCCACATGTGCAGCTAATACACCAATCTGGGATCGAGGACTGGCAGTCTGAGCGAGACAACATTATGCAGATGGACAGTGTGACCAATGCGGTTCCCTATGCCGATGCAGAAGGTCTCATGAGTCATCGACAAAACGCGCGCCCAGTGCAGTTATTGGGGTTGTCCCCCACCACGATGCCGGCTGGTTTGGCCTCGGTTTTAACGCGGTACAACTTGGCTATTCCGGCTCAGGGTCGTGTTTTGATATCAGAGGTTATTGCGGACGCGCTAAATGCTAAGACTAATCAGCGTGTTTCAATGATTTTTCCTGCTGAAAATGGCCGTTCCACTACCGTGTATTCTTTTATTGTTGAGGGCATTTTTGCCACTCATACTGAGCTTGACCAGTCGCTAGTCATTGCCTCGCTGCCTCAGGTGGCAGAGATTGCCGGAATCCCCAATCGCGCACAGGGGTTTCGCCTGCAGGTCAATGATCAGTTTAATGCGCGCAATATTGGCTTTGAAATTATCAACCAACTGCCGTTTGGTTACGGGTTTAGGGATTGGTTCCAAACCCACGGAAATCTCTACCAGGCCATTCAGCTGTCACGCAACATGGTGGTACTGCTGATCTTCTTAATTGTTGCCATCGCCGCGTTTAACGTTATTTCAATGTTAATGATGTCAGTTATGAACAAGCGCAAAGATATCGCAGTACTGCAGACTTTAGGGTTATCACGTGGCGACATTGTCGGGGTCTTTCTGGTGCAGGGCAGCATGATAGGTGTTGTAGGAATTGCATTAGGTGTTCTGCTTGGGGTACTTGGCTGTTACTTTGTTCCCAATCTTGTTAGTTGGTTTGAAGCGGCACTGGGTGCGCCTTTTCTCGATACCGAGGTATATCCGATTGACTATATTCCCGTTGATATGCGTTGGACCGATGTGTCTATGATCGCTGGCGTCGCTTTGGTGCTCAATATTGTGGCCACTATATACCCGGCACTGCGTGCTAGTTGCACTGTTCCTGCCGACGAACTACGCTATGAGTAGCTCGCTTTAAGGTTATCTTGGTGTTTTTTACCAATCCCTTGGTGATGACCAAATTAACGGTAAACAGATAATGTGACTTTTAAGGTATTACCCGCTATTTGTGTACGATACCCTGACGGTCATCTTTCCGTTGCTCCCAATTTCTAACAACCCTCCAGCGCCACAAAAATAATACAAAGAAGTAACCTATTGATGCGAGCACGGTGCCACATAGCAGGCTGCCGACAAACAGCGGCAATAAGATTTCCAAGCCGAGTTGAGAAAACCATTCCCAGGTGAGAGTAACCGAAAAGTCGCCTAATTCGGTGCCCAGTATAAGGCTCCCCAATTTATAGGTGAGAAAGAACATGGGCGGTATGGTTATTGGATTACTCATCCAAATAATGAGCATGGCCAAAGGAAGATTGGCACCGATCCAAAAGCACAGGGCAATAACAAGCAGGCTTTGTATAGGTAATGGAATAAAAGCGCAGAAAATACCCACAAAAACGGCCAATGAAACAGAGTGTCGATTAAGATGTAGTAGGTTTGGATCTTGCGGCAATGATCGAAGCCATCGCAGTGAGGGACGTTCCAGTAGTCCTTTAACATCGGGTAAAAAACGGCGGATTGTTTTGCGCGGCATAGAACGTTCGTTTTTGAGTTTCTTTAAGGTCTTATTATGCCTCCAAGAGGCCGCACTAACTAGTCTAAATGCCACCTAAAAACGTACTTATTTAGGATTGCGTTATACAATGGTGACGCTAACTAAACGGTTACCTCACCACCAAATTTGGATGAAGCACTTGAACAGTAAGAAACAGCCGGCACTTTCAATAAAAAATCTAACCAAAGTCTATGATGACTCATTTCAGGCCTTAAAGGGCATTGACTTGGACGTCGCTCAAGGTGATTTCTTTGCCTTGTTGGGTCCTAATGGTGCGGGAAAATCCACCACCATCGGCATTATTTGTTCATTGGTGCGGAAAACCTCCGGCTCAGTGACCATCTTTGGCCATGATATTGATGAAGATTTTTCTACGGCAAAACAGTATGTTGGGGTAGTACCGCAGGAGTTTAATTTTAATCAGTTTGAAAAGCCCATTGATATTTTAGTGGCTCAAGCGGGTTATTTTGGCATTGTGGCAAAAGTGGCGTTGGAACGCGCAGAAAAGTATTTAAAACAGCTGGGTTTGTGGGAGCGTCGAAATGATCTATCACGCAATCTTTCTGGTGGCATGAAACGAAGACTGATGATTGCGCGAGCACTCATTCATGAGCCAAGGTTACTGGTGTTGGATGAGCCAACCGCAGGCGTGGATATTGAGTTGCGCCGTTCAATGTGGGAGTTTCTTAAAGAGATTAATCAGCAGGGCACCACGATTATTCTGACTACTCATTACTTAGAAGAAGCTGAAAGTCTGTGCCGGAATATTGCCATTATTGATCATGGCACGATCGTTAAAAACACCAGTATTAAGGCATTACTTAAACAGCTAAACCGGGAAACGTTTATATTTGACACTCGCCAAGAGTTATCAAGTTGTCCGGTAATCACTGATTATCCGGTAACACTTGTGGATAGTCATAGTATTGAGATTGAAGTGCTGAAAACTCAGTCGATTAACGAGGTATTTGTTGCATTAAGCGATCAGAATATTGATGTGATTAGCATGCGTAACAAGAGCAACCGTTTGGAAGAGTTGTTTTTTGATATGGTAGAGAAGAATTTGAGTGCTAAAACTGTAGGGCAGAACGATGAATAATTATCAAAAATGGGTAGCCTTCGATACTATTTTACGTCGTGAACTCCGCCGTTTTATGCGCATTTGGCCGCAGACATTATTACCGCCAGTCATTACGATTATTTTGTATTTTGTTATTTTTGGACAGCTAATCGGGGCGCGTATTGGCACGATGTCGGGCTTGCCGTATATCCAATTTGTGGCGCCCGGACTGATTATGATGTCGGTGATTACTAACTCTTACTCCAACGTGGTGTCGTCCTTTTTTGGCTCCAAATTCCAGCGTAATATTGAAGAGCTACTCGTTTCACCAACCCCTAATTGGATTATTTTACTGGGCTATGTTGCCGGGGGCATGTGCCGTGGTCTGGGTGTTGGGGCGATTGTAACCGTGCTCTCATTGTATTTTGCTGACTTTAGTATCCATAGCTTACCCATCACTATTGCTATTGTTTTGATGACATCATTGATGTTCTCGTTAGCTGGACTGATTAATGCAATTTTTGCCGCTAGTTTCGACGACATCTCGATCATTCCAACCTTTGTTTTGACCCCACTGACCTATCTTGGTGGCGTATTTTATTCTATAGACCTGCTAAGTGACTTTTGGCGTAATCTTTCAATGATAAACCCGGTCTTGTACATGGTGAATGCTTTTCGATATGGAATAGCCGGCATTACCGATATCAATATTTTTTGGTCATTTGGTATGGTGGGATTGTTTTCCATGGTGCTGTTCTTCAGCGCGTTGCGCTTGCTAGAGAACGGTTCAAGGTTGCGTAGTTAATGGTTGATTATTCTGAGACAGAGCTGGGTAAAGAGACTTCTTATAGCGATCAGTACGATGCCACGCTGTTGCAGCCCATAGCGCGCTCTAAAGCGCGTCAGCAGTCACAGAACGGCGATTTACCCTTTGTAGGCTGTGATGTCTGGACCGCTTTTGAGGTTTCCTGGCTGAATAATGCGGGGTTACCACAGGTGGCAATCGGTGAGTTTAGCTTTCCCTGTACTAGTGATTCCATTATTGAATCCAAGTCTTTTAAACTCTATCTAAACTCTATTATTCAGACCTCTTTTGACGCTAAACAAGCAGTTGTTGAGTTGTTGACGAAAGATTTGTCTGCCGCCTGTGGTGCGCCGGTAGACGTCGTTTTATATGAGCTTGCTGAATATGCAGGGTTTTGTGCTATTTCAGAACCTCAAGGCACATGCCTTGATCAGCGTCCGGTCATTATCGACAGCTATCACCCAGACAGTAACCTGTTAGTCGCCAATGTAGAACATCATGTGACAGAAACGCTTTATTCTCATTTGCTAAAAACTAATTGCCCGGTGACCGATCAACCCGATTGGGCCTCAGTGTATATTACTTATTCTGGGCCTAAAGTTGATGCGGACGGCTTGCTCAAATACATCGTCTCTTATCGCCAGCATCAAGACTTTCATGAGCAGTGTGTCGAACAAATCTTTAATGACATTATGCTGCGCTGTAATCCCTCAGAACTGAGTGTTTATGCGCGTTACATGCGCAGAGGCGGGTTAGATATCAATCCGTTCAGAAGTACCTCAAGAGCAACACCTCCCGCCCTTCGCCACGTGCGCCAATAAACGCTCATTGATTAGGTTTGATGTTAAGCCAAACTGGTTTTAAGAAACTCAATAAGCAGTTTAATGGCTTGATCGCCCCGCTTTGTGGTGTCGCAGATTAAATTAATACCAACCTTACCTAAGTCAGGAAATCTTGGCGACTGCCCGATGACTTGCAAGTTATCGGGCACTGTACTCTTCGCCAAAACAGTCACGCCTAAGCCCTCTTGAATGGCATATTGAATACCGGTTAGATCAGGATTGGTGTAGACGATTTGCCATGGCAGTTCAGAGCGATCTAGACGCTGGATTGCGCGTTGACGATAAATACAGCCTTCAGCTGCCACAATCAGTGGCATTACTTCTACTTTGAGCGGGTTTTTGGCGTTGCTAGCCACCCACACAAGATCATCGTTTTTGATGAAATCAGAGTTTTTGTCCGAGGACTCATCCCCTAGCGCTAATATAAGGTCATGCTTTGCTTTGCCTGCCTTGGTGAGCAGGTGTTTACTCAGTTCACAGTTAACTTCCAGGGTTACGTTGGGGTAGGCTTTCGCAAAACGGCTAACAATTTTAGGCAGTAGTGTGGTCGCAAACTCGCTGGGAATACCAAGGCGAACCTTACCCGCCACCGCACTTTTTGAAAATTGGCTAACGGCTAGGTCATTTAGAGCTAGGATTTGATTGGCATAGTCATACAGAGACTCACCAGCTTCGGATAGTTCTAGGCTTTTACCCGTGCGCGTAAATAAGGTTTCATCGACTAATTGTTCAAGTCGTTTTATTTTTAACGTCACTGCGGGCTGGGATCGCCCAATTAACTCGCCTGCTTTGGTAAAGCTACCAAACTGGGCTACTGAAACAAAAGCCCGCAGTAAGTCCATGGATAAGTTTTTCACTAATTTATCCCTTTATAAGTATTAATATTTTAAATAATAACATTATAGCTATTAATTTAACATATTGCGCTTAGGGCTTTATCATTGTGCAATTCAGAACACACTTCAGCTTTACAAGGTAGATAACGCCTATGTCCGAGAGTGCCGATAACAGAAAAACTATGTTCTATGACCGCCATGTTTCGGCGGGGGGCAAGATGGTCCCTTTTGCAGGGTATCTTATGCCTGTCCAGTACCCCTCAGGCATTATGCAAGAGCATCTTCATACACGTGACAATGCTGGGCTCTTTGATGTATCTCATATGGGACAGGTACTGGTTAGAGGTGAAAATGTAGTTGCAGAACTGGAAAGGTTAATGCCTGTGGATCTGGGCGCTTTGGCCATTAATCAGCAGAGCTATGCCACCTTCACCTCAGCAGATGGCGGTATTCTAGACGATCTTATTATTACACGATGGGCTGAAGATACTTTTTTTCTGGTAGTCAACGCCGGGTGTAAAGAACAGGATATTGCGCACTTAAAAACCCACCTGCCTGATTCTGAAATCAACTATCTAGAACACCAGAGCCTGATTGCACTGCAGGGTTTAAGAGCGGTAGAAATCATGGCCGAGCTAGCCCCTCAAACAGAGACCCTAACCTTCATGCAGGGTTGTCACACTGAAATCGGCGATATCGAATGCTATGTAACACGTTCTGGATATACCGGAGAGGATGGCTTTGAGATTTCAGTATCAGATGACCATGCAGTGGCCCTAGCGGACAGGTTGCTGGACTACGACTACTGTCAATGGATTGGCTTGGGTGCTCGCGACTCTTTGCGTCTTGAAGCGGGCCTGTGCCTCTACGGTCATGATATGGATAAAAATACTTCGCCTGTTGAAGCCGCAATTAGTTGGAGCATCAGTAAGTCGCGACGAAGTGGTTGTGAAAACTCAGGCGGCTTTTTGGGTGCCGATACTATTTTGGGTCACTTGGATAATGGTGTCAGTAAAAAAAGAGTGGGCTTTTTAGTGGAAGGGCGGGCACCGGTGAGAGAGGGTGCTGAAATTACCGACAGTCAGGGCAATGTCTTGGGTGTTATTACCAGCGGCGGGTTTGGTCCAACACTTCAAGCACCGGTAGCCATGGGCTATGTCTCGACAGAGCACTCAGCAGTGGGTACGCAACTAACGGCAATGGTTAGGGGAAAAGCCCGACCTATTACCGTGGCAAAAATGCCTCTAGTTCCTCAACGATATTATCGCGGTTAACCGCTCATTATAAGGAGTCCAAAATGGACCAAGTTGTATACACCAAAGATCATGAGTGGTTAAAAATTGAAGGTAATTTAGTCACTATCGGTGTCACACAGTTTGCTCAGGAGCAGCTGGGCGACGTGGTTTTTATTGAGTTGCCAGAAGTAGGTGGCGAGTTAATAGCCGGTGACGAAGCGGCAGTTATTGAATCGGTTAAAGCAGCTGGTGAGATAGCGGTGCCCATTGATGGCGTAGTAGTGGCAGTTAATGAAGCCTTGGTTGATCAACCAGATCTTCTCAATAGCGCTCCGGAAACTGAAGGCTGGATATTCCAGTTAACGCCCAGTGAAGATGTGGAAATATCTAATTTTATGGATGCTGAGCAGTACCAACAATTTATTCAAGATGGCGAATAACAAAGTCTAATGACTGGAGATAATGGAATGTTGAAAAAGCGGCGAACTCTTGCTGATCTAGAAAATGCGGCTGAATTTACAGCCCGCCACATTGGGCCAAATGCGGCAGACCAAAGTGCTATGCTTGATGCCTTAGGGTGCCAAACTCTCGAGCAATTAACCAAGCAAGTAGTCCCAGAGGCTATTGCCATGGGAGAGAGTCTGGCCATTGATGATGGATGCACCGAAGCAGAAGCATTGTCTGAGTTAAAGCAGATTGCCAGTCACAACAAGGTTTTCCGTAGCTTTATTGGGCAGGGGTATTACGGGACTATTACACCTAATGTCATTCAACGTAATATTCTCGAAAATCCTGCTTGGTATACAGCTTATACACCCTATCAACCAGAAATTTCTCAGGGTCGGTTAGAGGCATTAATTAATTTTCAAACCATGATCACAGATCTGACGGGAATGGAAATCTCCAACGCATCCATGCTTGATGAGGGCACCGCAGCCGCCGAAGCAATGTCGCTTTGCCAGAGAATGTCAAAATCTAAGTCGATGCGCTTTTTTGTCGACAGTGATTGCTTGCCTCAGACTATCGAGGTTATTCAAACACGAGCTGAACCCTTAGGTATTCAGATTGACGTTGGGAATCCCGATGATTTCTCTGGTGAGGCTTTTGGGATATTACTGCAGTACCCCGGTGCCAGTGGTGAAGTACGCGATCACCGATTAGTGATTGAGAAAGTTCAGGCACAACGCGGATTAGCGGTTATGGCTGCCGATATTCTTAGCCTAGTCATGCTCGAATCACCTGGTTCTTTGGGCGCAGACGTTGCAATTGGATCTAGTCAACGGTTTGGCGTTCCCTTGGGCTTTGGCGGCCCTCATGCTGGTTATATGGCAACCAGAGAGTCATTTAAGCGCAATCTTCCCGGCCGTTTAGTCGGTGTATCCCAAGATGCCACAGGCGCACCAGCCTATCGTTTGGCTCTGCAAACGCGGGAGCAACATATTCGTCGTGAGAAAGCGACCTCCAACATATGTACAGCTCAGGTTTTATTAGCCGTTATCGCCGGCATGTATGCGGTCTATCACGGACCCAAAGGCTTACAGCGTATTGCTCAGCGAATTCACATGCTCACCTCGGTTCTGGCGGAAGGTCTGAGTCAAAAAGGGCTTACACCTAAAAATACATGTTGGTTTGATACCTTGACCCTAAATACTGGTGATCGTACGGCGGCTATTCGAAAGGCGGCTGAGGTACGTGAGATTAACTTGCGCTTGATTGACACAAATACCTTGGGTGTCTCTTTAGATGAGACTACTACCGCTCAAGATGTTGCCGACCTTTGGGAGCTTTTGGTCGGAGAAACAGGCTTGGATGTACGGGTACTGTCTGAACAGGTCAACGATAATACGCCGGGTGAACTGGTTCGAACGACCGACTTTTTGAGTCATCCGACGTTTAGTCGTTACCATTCAGAAACTGAAATGTTGAGATATCTCCGTAAACTTTCAGACAAAGACATTGCGCTGGATCGGGCTATGATTCCGTTGGGTTCATGCACGATGAAATTGAATGCGACCGCCGAAATGTTACCCATCACATGGCCTGAATTTTCTAATATGCATCCGTTTGCGCCGGATTCTCAGACCAAAGGCTATACCATGATGATGGCGCAGCTAGAAGAAATGCTATGTGCATCTACAGGCTATGACGCTATGTCATTGCAACCTAATGCTGGCTCTCAGGGTGAATATGCAGGGTTACTGGCCATTCGTGGTTACCATGAAAGCCGCGGCGATAGTCATCGGCAAGTCTGTCTTATTCCAAGTTCTGCCCATGGCACTAATCCAGCATCGGCGCAAATGTGCGGAATGAGTGTTGTTGTGGTCAAGTGCGACGATCAAGGCAACGTTGATGTAGACGATTTACTCGCCAAAGCTGAGCAGCACAGTAAAAATCTTGCGGCGATTATGGTGACTTACCCGTCAACGCATGGTGTTTTTGAAGAAAGGATTACTGAAATATGCGACATAGTTCATGAGCATGGTGGCCAAGTTTATATTGATGGCGCCAATCTCAATGCAATGGTCGGTGTTTGCCAGCCAGGCAAGTTTGGTGGTGATGTCTCTCACCTTAATTTGCATAAAACATTTTGTATTCCTCATGGTGGCGGTGGACCAGGTGTTGGCCCCATCGGTGTTGGAAAGCATCTAGAGCCTTTCTTACCCATAGAATCAGAGCAAGGTGAGCGTCGTGGCGCTCAAGTATCGGCAGCCCCCTATGGCAGCGCGAGCATTCTGCCCATCACCTGGATGTATATCCGCATGATGGGTCGGCATGGACTTAAGCAGGCTACCGAAGTCGCTATATTGAACGCCAACTATATTGCTCAACGCTTAGAAGCCCATTACCAGATTCTTTACACGGGTAGTCATGGACGTATTGCTCATGAATGCATTTTGGATGTTCGAGTCATAAAAGATGAAGTCGGTATTAGTGTTGATGATATTGCAAAGCGACTGATTGACTATGGTTTCCATGCACCAACCATGTCTTTTCCAGTGGCGGGAACACTCATGATCGAACCCACTGAAAGTGAATCAAAAGCCGAGATAGATCGGTTCTGTGACGCAATGATTGCCATTAAGGCAGAGGTCGATCAAGTTAAGAATGGCCGTTGGACCTTGGCGGATAACCCGCTAGTTTCCGCTCCGCACACTGCCGCTATGGTTAGTGCTGATGAGTGGGTCCACGCCTACACTAGGCATCAAGCTGCCTACCCAGTGGCTTCTCTAAGAGATAATAAATATTGGCCACCCGTTGCGCGCCTGGACCATGTTTATGGCGATCGCAATCTTATGTGTTCTTGCCCCGCGATTGCAGACTATGAATAATCAGGTTTAGGTGTTTGATTACCATGCCTGGTTGATAAATCGACGGCACTGTAGGCGATGATGGGCTGACTAAAGCCTTTTATCGCTAGTTGGCCCTTTGGTACGCAGTTCACGATGTCTTTGACAAGGCTGTAAGTGCTAAACGATATTAATATTTCGTCGTTGTCGGCAGCGGACTCAAGGCGGCTAGCAAGATTAACGGATCGTCCCAGTAAAGTGTAAGTTAGGTGGTGTTCAGTACCAAAGTGACCGACCTTACATAAGCCGCTATTGATTCCCATCCGAATAGATGGTGGGTTTTCTATACCTACCGCCTGCCAGCGGTTCTTAAGTTTGGTCATTGCTTTTCTCATGGCAAGCGCCATCGATACGCAACTTAGAGCATCGTTCTTAATACCGCGGCTCTCAGGATCACCAAAAAATACCATAATAGAGTCACCAATAATTTTGTCTATGGTGCCACCAAAGCGCATTGCTATCTCGCTCATCTCAGTTAGGTAAATATTCAAAAATAGAGCTAAATCATCAGCCTCTAGTCGCTCAGCCAGTTGCGTGAAACCGCTTAAGTCCGAGAAAAAATAGTGACGTTTTTATCCTGCGACTCGAGGGTAGTACGTTTTCCAGATAGCACGGCTCGTCTAATAGTCGGTGAAAGATACTTTGAGAGATTAAATGTCCGGCGAGTAATAAGCTCCGAATTTTCTTTGTTGGCGGCATCTAATTGGTTCGATAGCTGAACGTTTTTAATATGACTTTGCTGAATACTGACGGCAAAGTAGAGCGCGACCAGTAAAAAAATAATTAAGATATTGATGTCAGATAGATTAGTTGTGAGCGGCAGCAACAGATGCCCAAGTCCACTACCCGCTAAAAAGATCAAAATGTAGATATAGCGATAGGCTGACGAGTAACCTAGCAACGCGACTAAATACGCGGTACAGATCATGCTGGAGGGGAGAGGGGCAAAGTCAACAAAAGCAACAGTACCTGCCAAGACGATAGTATCTACACACCTATAGATAATATTGTTCTGGGCCGCTCGCTTGCCTTTTTTTTCAAGGTAATAGCTGACACCAAGGTAAATCAACAACACAGATAAAGAGATAATAATAAAAGGATGGAATCCGGCTTGCGGTAATGCACTCGCCACTGAAAAAGAGGCGATCGAAAAAGTCAGTAGTCTAAATAAAGACTCAGTTTTTGAAGGTGGACTTTTAGTATTTTCTATGGCCATTTGCATAGTCTAGCACTCGAAATATTATGCTGCCTAATAGATTGAATTGAGGTGATTGCTTAATTGCTTTCAGAGGTCTATTTGTGTACAGTTGCCGGCGCTCAAATCAGCTCTACAAGCGAGTTTTAGAGGTGGTTTAGCCTGAAATGTTTGGCTTGGCAGTATTACTGTTTGGCGACAACGTAGGGATGAGTTGCAATAGTTTACGGTGAGGTGTCCGAGTGGCTGAAGGAGCACGCCTGGAAAGTGTGTAAGCGTTAATAGCGTTTCGAGGGTTCGAATCCCTCTCTCACCGCCATATATAGTTATTTTAATGTCTGTTAAAGTATATTAGTATCTCTAAATAGCCCATTATATATGGGCTTTTTATTGTGTGTTGTTTTTTAAAGTCCAATAACGTCTAATAACATCAATCATCTAAAGGGTACAACGAAAGGTACAACGAGTATGCCTAAGTTAACCATAAAGAAAATTGAGTCATTAATTAAGCGTAGACAGTTTGGGCGCCATCCAGATGGCAACCAGCTTTACTTAAACATTAGAGAGCCTGAAGGGACTGCTTCTTGGGTGTTCCGCTTTACTTTAAATGGGAAAAGACCTTGGCATGGGTTTGGCTCATATGACTCTAAGCATTCTTTGCAGTGGGCAAGAGAGCAGGTGCTAGAATTTAAAGCACTTGTTAAAAAGGGTATTGACCCAAGAGATCATAAAAGGGACGAGCAGGAATCAGTCAGGCAAGCTAACGATCTAAACAAAAATACCTTTCAAAAAGTAGCCAAAAGTTATATCTCTGAAAACCAACCTTCATGGAGCAGTGAGGTAACGAAAAAACAATGGCCAAATAGCCTGAGAGATTATGTTTATCCGATCATAGGATCAAAGCCTGTTCACCTAATAACAATCCATGATGTTCTTTCTGTTCTAAGACCCATATGGAGTGAAAAAAACACTACGGCTAGGCGTGTTCGCAGTCGAATTGAAAATATCCTAGATTATTCAACAACACTAGGAATGCGAGAGGGTAATAATCCAGCAGTATGGAGAGGAAATCTTAAAATGGTTCTTCCAGCCCCTTCGAAGCTCCATAAAATAAAGCCTCACCCTGCTATTCCCTATAACGAGTTACATGATTTTCTTGCAGAACTGAGATCGCGGAAGGGGGTGGGAGCAAGGGCTTTAGAGTTTGCTATTCTGACAGGTTCAAGAACGAGGCCACTACTTTTGGCTAAATGGGGAGATATAGACTTTGATAACGCTATTTGGAATTGTCCAGAGGACAACATGAAGAGTGGAAAGTTTTTCAGAATTCCCCTCAGTGGACCTGCAATGAAAATCATCAGTAATCAGAAAAAATATAGCAGGGGAGAGGTTATATTTGGACATGAGCAGACAGGAAAAATGTCTTCTAACAACTGCATGCTCTACACTATTTACAGAATGGGTCATAAGGGAACAATTACGACGCACGGTATGCGCTCGACTATGCGAGACTGGGCTGGTGAGACAACAAATTATTCGGAACGCATTGTAAACGTGTGTCTGGCCCACACGGTGAATACTGCGGTGGAGGCCGCGTATCAACGAGGTGATTACCTCATTAAGAGAAGAGAAATCATGGATGGTTGGGGCCGCTTCTGTTATCCGAGTGAGAATAAAGTTATTCACATGAGGAAAAGGTGAGGTGACAAATAAAAAGCGAACAATTAGCAGAACCACTTCATCGAGTGAGCGATCTAGAAAATATTCTAGTATGCTCACAACAGAGATAACGACAACGGATGATATCGATAATTGGGCTAAACAAAATAATCAAGGTTATGATGTTGATGCATTAGTTGCGGAGGTTAAGCAGGACGCTTTATCTTTCTTAGATTCTCATGAAGTCCCATATTCCGATCTACTGTTCGGCGATCAGGGAGCGGTGCCATCCGACTGGTTAGAAAAGTTTGATCATATCGCTGGAGTTAGACCTGCATTTGGCATTTTATTTGAAATTCATTGTTTTGAATTAAAGCGAAAAGATAAGTCTAACGAAGCTTATTCTCATCTACTTAGAATAGTGCCAAGACAATCACAGCTTGTTATCGCACAGATGGAAGCTCGTTATTTTGCTGGTGTAGCGCGAGCTGGTGACGGTGGGAAACAGAGTGAGAGAAAAGTAAGGCTGAACAAATTGCTCTCTGAATACTGCAGTCTTAGAGATGATGGAAAAACTCCAATTCATGCTCGTCAATTTGCCGCAAAGCGAGTTGGTATATCCATGACGTCTGCAAAGCGGTACTTCACAATCGAGCATATCGAAAAACTGTACCAACAAATCTCCTGATACGGTAAAGCTATGAAATCCTTAGATCATGTTAATAAGTCTAAGGAGACACAAACATGGTTTACGATAATGAATCAGAAAATACCAAACCCATTCGAATATTAAGATGGCCTGAAGTTCAGAGTAGGGTGGGCTTCTCTAAATCCTATGCTTATGTCCTGCAGTCAAAAGGACTATTTCCAAAACCTATCCGATTAATTGAGGGTGGTCGTGCTATGGGCTATATCGAGTCTGAGGTTGATCACTACATAGAAACTAGAATTAGCTTATCAAGGAGAGACGTTGATGAGTGATTTTAATCCCATTCTTCAGTTCCAGAGTCGCCCTTCTTCAAGAGCATATGCCGTCAAGGCCAAATGTGCGGAGTGTGTTGGTTGCACTCCAGATCACCTAGAAAAGGGCTTTA